>Ga0247723_1000198_pt1 | contig 38612 bp, 40 predicted proteins | sample MSEWelMarce5H_FC_FD_189079 | JGI IMG/M metagenome (GOLD analysis project Ga0247723, IMG submission 189079) | Subsurface sediment microbial communities from gas well in West Virginia, United States - MSEEL Well Study Marcellus 5H_FC | ecosystem: Environmental > Terrestrial > Deep subsurface >... | reverse complement strand
ACCATAGAATATATGAATTGCAAGAGAAGATCAAGCAAGAAAAAACCTTGATTAAAAACAATGAATCAAGTCTTGAAAACTATCAAAAAATTATTATTGATAATGGATGGTATTGCAGCGAATGCAATAAGTTTGGTGGTCAAGAAATATGAAATTAAATGTTTTATTTGTTGGCGATAATCATATATCAGCCAAGACACCAGTAAATAGAAAAGACAATTATCTTGAAGCTACTCTGAACAAATTAAAAGATTGTTTAGAATTAGGCATCAAACATAAAGTAAATGCTGTTGTTCTATTAGGTGATGTTTTTGATGTTAGAGAAGAAGGCCCATTAGCAAGAAATGGAGCCTTAAACATTTTAAAATCACAAGAAGATGGCACTAAATGGCCTTTTCCAATTTATGTTGTTGTGGGTAATCATGACATTCAATCTTCTTTTTCTTTAGACAAATCAAGTCTTGGTACATTGATCAATGCTGGAGTCTTGTTGAAAGAAGATTATGTCGAAGAATTAGGCATTGCTTTTGCTCATTTCGATCCAGAACTTGATGACAATATCAAGAATGGAATGCTGAAAAATTACCCAGCTATGATATGGGCTTGTCACGCTTCAATTGTAGATGTATTAGATTCAAGATTTGCTGATAAGTTAGTATTGTTTGATGACATCCCATTGCACAAAGATACTAAAATGGTGATATCTGGTCATATACATCATCCTATGAGCAAAATTAGAAATGATGGAGCTATATTCGTAAATCCTGGAGCTATTGGAAGATATTCAGCATCTAAAGACAATTTATCCAGGGACATCAAAGTTTATCTTTTGTCCTATGATCTTGATGGCACAATTTACAAACAAGATTATTTATATTTACCAAGTGCAAAACATTATTCTGAAGTTTTCAAAATTGAAGAAATCAATAATGTGAAAGAGCAAAAGAAAGAAGTTCAAGAATTTACAAAGATTGTTAATTCTATAAGAGCTGACAACTGGGCATGCACTGTTATTGATGACAAGATTCTTTCTTTTAGAGCGTTTGGTGAAAATAAAAATGCTGAAAAAGAAGTGATAGACGTTGCTGTAGAAGAGTTGACTATAGTAAACTCAGACTTGAAATTGGAGGATATTTAATTGGAACAATACACTGTTGAACAAGTTACCGCTAAAGTAAAAGAATTGAAGAAAGCTATTGATGCTTCTTCAGGCAAAATTGATGTTTACAATCAAAATATTACAGACATAAAAGCTGAGTTTGAAATATTGAGGAATAAGTGCCTCAACGATTATGGATGTAAACCTAATGAACTGTCTACTCTTTATGATGAGAAAAATGATGAAGTGAATCAACTTATCAATGAAGCTATCAAGGCATACAAAAAGTTGACTGAAGAAAATGACAATTAATGAATTAAAATTAGGAACCAAAGATATTGAGAAGAAACTAAACTCAAAAATATTTTCAAGAGACAAGGATATGGAAAATCTTGAAAATGAAAGAGTAAGTTTAGAAGATCTCAAAATTAAAAAAGTAATTTACGATAAAGCCAGTATCTTACTTAAGGCACAAGCAGCTGAAACTCGTGAAGCAACCATAGGCACAATTGAGTCTATGATTACCTTAGCCATGAAATCAATTTATGGTTTTGATTACGAGTTTTCATTTAAATACAATGATAAAGCTATTGAAAAAGGTGAACGTGGAGCTTTCAATATCACTCCTTCAGTTACGAGTGGCTTGGGTGACAATAGAATAACTACATCTATAAGTGCTCGTGGTGGTGGATTGAAAGAAGTTATCAGTGTTCTTCTAAGATTAGCTTTCTTGAAATTTTATGGCTACAGGGGAGTGATTGTGCTTGATGAAACATGGTCATCTCTTTCTGCAGACATGAAGATGGATAATTTGATTGAATTTATGGATTCTTATATAGAGGAAACAGATATTCAGATTATTTTTATTACCCATAGAGCAGAGATGTTTGGGAAGATTGCTAAGAAAATTATTTATGTTTCGAAGGACAGTGCATCGTCAGAATCATCTGTTGCAGAAATGAAATATGATGATATGCTTGACTTGTAATGATAAAAAAAGCAGAATTGGATACTACCTATCAAATGGTCCTGGATTTATACAGAATGAATGTTCCATCACAGTCAGAGATTTCAAATCCATTCTCAGCTAACAAAAGAGCTAAGAAAAGCAATCTCTTGCCCAAACCTGCGATTGAAATACCTGAAGATGCTAATACATGGAATACTCGAACATTTGTAGATTATTTTGCTGAAACTTATAAGAAGCATTTTGATGGCACTTATCGCAAAACATATTCTTCAGATTGCACAGTAATAAATGAAATTATGGATTTCATGGACTCAAATGATCTGGAAATTAAAGTTTGGACTAAGAAATATATTGACTGGTGTTTTCTAAATAAAGAAAATATCATGAAAAAGTCAGGTAACTTTGTTCTTGTCACTTTAAGAGCTTATTTGAACATTTATTTTCAAAATTCAATAAAAAACAAGGCAAAATCCATGAATGCTATACCAATCTACGAGGATTTCTTGAATCTTGCCAAAGAAGGTAAGAACATGGAATTATTTTCTGTATATGGGATACCTATAGCAGCAAGTTATTTCATCAATATTAAGGAACTGGACGACGAAGAGATGGCTAAAGGCATATCTATGCTTGTAGACCAACTAATGACCGGATCCCCTGTTGAACAAGCTCATCTTTCAAGAATGGTGCAGAGATCTATAAACAGATCACCCTATTTAGATGGGTTTAAAATGATGGATTGGCGAGATAGATTTCCTAAGCTTAAGGAAAGATATGGCAACGAACCTTGGTGGAGGGACAAAGATTATTCTGGAGATTTGCAATATGTCTTGGATAATTTTGTAAAGAGATAGATGTTTGGCAAAAATTACTTAGATGCAATAGAAGAGACTGAACTTTTACTCAGATCAAAAAGAACAATAATTAATATTGTATCTCAGGAGGAACATCGTGTCATATCGGCTTTGGACAGTTTATGCTCCAAGGCCGATACTTCTTGGGATTTATTAAATTGGGACATAATCAAGGGTCTGCATTCTAAGTATCCCGAATTTTTGCCTACTAATTCTAAAGAAACTAAACTCGACCAAGAAGAAGTATTAGCTTGGTTTGAAGATCTTATTGTTCCAAAAAATAAATTTGCCATTCTTGTTCTTAAAGATTTTAATAAGTTTTTTGGTTCTCCTAATTATCGTGGGCAAGTTGAACAAAAAATCTTACGGCATATAAAAAACTTATCTCATCAATTTACCACTGAAAACAAATCAATAATTATTCTTTCCAACAGCTACGATTTGCCTACAGATCTTGAAAAAATCATCCACATAGTTGATTGGCCCCTTCCAGAAAAAACAGATATTGAAAGCAAAATTAAAGATCTTTTACAAAGAGCATCTCAAAGAAGAGAACTTGCAGAAAGATTTCAAACTCAATATCCTGATGAAGAATTAGAACAAATCACAAACTCATTTAGAGGCCTTACATTAATTGAATGTGAGCAAGTTTGTGCTTATTGTATGATCAAATATCCCAAGCTAATGCCAGATATCATTTCTGATCACAAAAAAGATATCATTAGAAAATCAGGCCTTTTGGAATGGATTAGTTCTGACACTTCCATGAACAAAATTGGTGGCTTAGATGGACTTAAAGAATGGCTTGAGAAAAGAGAATTTGCTTTTACCCAAGAAGCTATGGACTATGGACTGCCAGCTAATCCTAAAGGCATTTTGTTAGTAGGTGTTCAAGGAGCTGGAAAAAGTTTATTTGCAAAAGGCATTTCATCGTTCTGGAATTTTCCTCTTATAAAGTTAGATATGGGCAAAGTGTTTTCAGGAATTGTAGGCTCCTCTGAAAACAACATGAGACAAATATTCAAGATTGTTGAGTCTGTTGCACCATGTATTCTTTGGTGTGATGAAATTGATAAAGGCTTATCTGGCAGCAAATCTTCTGGCATTACAGATGGCGGAACAACATCAAGAGTTTTAGGAACATGGCTCACCTGGATGCAAGATAGAAGTGCTCCTGTTTTTGTTGTTGCCACTGCTAATGATGTATCAAATCTTCCCCCAGAATTACTAAGAAAAGGTAGATTTGATGAAATATTTTTTGTAGATCTTCCCAATAAAGAAGAAAGACGAAAGATATTTGAAATTCACTTAACCAAAAGACAGAGAAATGTAAACAAGTTTGATTTGCAAAGATTGATAGATGTGTCAGAAAAATATACTGGCGCAGAAATTGAGTCATGTATCGAGGCTGCAATGTACGAAGCATTCTCTGATAACAAAAGAGATATAGATACAAAAGATATAATTTTAGCTATTAAAAACACTGTACCTATTAGTGTAATGATGAAAAGAGAGATAGACTTCCTCAGAAGTTGGGCATCAGAAAGAGCTCGCAATGCATCTAAAAGCGAGGTAAAATATTGTAGACCCAATTATGATGAGGATGATTTATAGTGGATAGCTCTGATCAGATAAATAAATTATTCGGATTTGATTTTACCTCCAAAGCTAAAGAAAAAGCTTATCGTCAAAGAAAAGCTGAAGGCAAAGGATGTTTTTCATGCCAATACACAGGCTATATCACAAATAGCGATTCAACCACTTCTATGTGTAGTTGTGCAAAAGAGAAATGGCTATTAAGTATTTTCAAGAAATCTAATGTTCCTAATAAATATATTGGCAAAACTTTAGATGATTGGGAAACAAGACACAACAATTCTGATATGGATACAAACTTCCAAAACAGATCAAGCCAAGAAATTATTAGAGTTCTCAAATTCTACGAAAAGAATATCTCTAACATTTGCAGAAATCTTTGCCCAAAGATCAAACACAATACAAATCAAAGAGATAGTCTTCATTCTTTGCAATTTGTAGGAAATACTGGAAGTGGTAAAACTTTTATTGCAAGTGTAATGGTTCAACATGCTATTAGAAAGCAACTCACTGCTAAATATTATGACTGGTCTGAACTTTTAGAAACTTTGATTGATTACAACAGAAAAGATGAAGTTACTGAGCTTGTAGAAGAATTCAAAGAACTTGATTTCATAGCTATAGATGGCGTTCAAAGTTTTAATATAACTCAGCCTCATGTAGCAATTCAATTAGACAGAATTGGCAAAGCAAGATCCAATTCTGGAAAGCCTACATTTATAATGGTGTTTGGCGATATTACAAAAATTGAAGGTGGTTCTGGCTGGACTTCACTGATAAGCTCCTGCTTGACGATCCAACTTCCTCATGCTATAAAGTAGACATATGAATCTCTCAAAATTAGAATTAGAGCTTAAAATACTTGCCCAAGTTTCTCGCAACTCGAAAAACATGGATAAACTTTTGTCTCGCCAAATTACAAAAGAGCATTTTGATTCTATTGAAGATGGCGAAAAGCATTCATACACCAATGCTTTATTCAAACTTATTCACAATTATTGGTCTGCAAGTGGCGGAAGTTTGTTCACCACTTTTGTTCTTGAATCTAAACTTAATGAGAAAAAAGTTAGTGAAAAAGTTAGAGCTAAAATATTTTCAGTTTGGACAGAAATCCAAGATTTAGATATTGATGAGAATGACTTTTTTGAATTAACATCTCAACTTAAAGAAGCAAGATGTCATCAATTATTGTCTGGAATGCTTTCTGATATTAATGAGAAATATAATGACAGTGGATTAGATTCCACTGTCAAAGTAATTCAAGATAGTTTAGAAGCAATTCAACAAGAAAAGAATGAAATAGGTGCTGATCGCCATAACTTTGATGTAAATGAGTCTTCTGATTATTTCAAGTCAGAGTTTGACAAAAGAGTAAATCATCCAGAGCTTTTCAGAGGAATCGAATGTGGCGTAAGCAACATTGATACTAAAACTTTTGGTTGGTTGCCAGGACAAATTATTGTTTTTCTTGCACCTTCTTCTGGTGGTAAGTCTGTCATGCTACTTAATTCAGCTATGCATGCTAATAAGAATTGTGGCAAAAAAGTACTATACATGTCTTTTGAAATGAACTCTTGGCTTTGTTTGCTGAGACATATTTCTTTGTCATTTGAAATTCCTTACAGCCAGCTCAAAGATAACAATATTTCTCCAGATGAATTAAGGGTAATTTTAGATGGCCTTAATTCATCTAAAGAGGGACCATATTTTGAATATGATGTTAATATGGAAGATCCTACGCCTGAGTATATTGATTCACGAATACGAGATCTTATTGCTACAAAAGGAAAACCAGATCTTCTTGTTGTTGACTACATTGGAAACATGACTATTCGTAATCCTACTGGCATAACTAAAGATTGGGAATTGCAATCAAAAGCAATATCTCAATTATTTATCATGGCAAAAAGATACAATATACCAATTATCACTGCTCAGCAAATTAACCGTGAAACAATTAGAGATTCACGAAAGCAAAAAGAGGCTAATAAGTTTATGAGCTATGACCAAGCAGCAGCATCTGGTGGTCAAAACTTAATGCACCTTTGTACTTATGCAATAGCTATGGAACCTAATCGAGAAGAAGGTTACTGTGTTTTGCATCCTGTGAAAATGCGTGATGCTTGGTTTCATCCTTTTCCTATTAGAATGAATCCTGATTATAACAAAGTGGAAGAATTGTCATTGCAAGAACAAGAACAAATAATGTCTATGCATGCTATTTCTAAAGGTGGGACAGTTACCACTACTTCATCTATTAAAGATTCTGGGAAAACTCCTATTGGTTCTAAAAATCAAGATAAAGAATCTCAGATAGAAGAAGATGATGACGAGCCAGTGAACATTTTTGTTGATGAAGAAATTGATGTCCCTGATTGGGTAATTATAAAATGACAAAAATAGATAAAAACTTCATTGATTTACTTGTTAAAACAGTGAGGATAGAAGAATACATGGAGTCAGAATATGACTCCTATTTCATTTATAATCGCACTACAAATTGGGGTAATACAAATTGCCCTATGCCTTACCATGCTGATTCAAGTCCCTCTTTTGGCGTAAATACGAATGACAATTTATATAATTGTTTTGGTTGTGGAGCTAAAGGCAATGTAATCAATTTAGTTCAAGCTGTAGAAGGCTTGACATTTGTTGAAACAATTCAGAAACTTGCTAACTTTGCAAACATAGATATAGAATTAGTTAATCTTGATATTAAAACTCTAATTAGGGATTTGAATAATTCTATCAATAGATATTTTGAATTGGAAAATACTTCAAGATATCCAGGTGGTCTTTCTGAAGTAGGGTTCCTTATTGCTTTTTCACATAGAACTAAAAAATATCTTAGAAAAAACAACTTCAATGAAAAAGACATGCAATGGATCGACAGTGTTTATCAAGATTTAGAAAACAAGATAAACTCAAATGATTTTAAAGGCATAAATGATTTATGGAAAAAATTGTCTGATATGATGAGGTCAAAGCACCATGCATGATTTAGATTTCACAAAAGCTCCTGTCACTGATATATTGAAAAAACTCAACGAAGCAATTGAAAACTCACCTGAAGAGATTTCAGTAAATGTAATTCTTACTGGCAATGGAGCTAAAAGATACCATATTGTAAAAACATTACTTTTAGCTTCTTATCCAGAATTAGATGATATTGAGTTAGAGAAATTTATAGTGCGTTCTGGGGTTGAAAGAGAATTAGCAAGGTTTTCAGAGATTTGGAATGAACAGTGATTATTTTGTCGTATATCCTGAGATTATTTCTGAGGTAATCAAAAATAAGGAAGATGATATTTTTCTTCTTTGGTTGATTTCTAAAGATATTGATAATGCTAATAGTGGAATTATCGATATAAAATCACTAATTTCTTTTGGCAATAAAATGTTCGGCTTAAGATCCAATTACATCTATTCTAAAATAGAAAAAGGAACAGGCCTTTATTGGAGAAAACCTTTTGGCAAACATGGAAAAAGACAAATAGGTCTTCTTTCAATTAACAACATAACTAAAAGATTAAAGCCAAAAGTTACTCGTGTCCAGCCTGTTTTACTACCTAAAACTGCTCTAAATGGCACTTCAAAAGAACTTCGTGAGCTGCTTATCTCTATTGTAGCTGGAAGATACCATGACTCTCGCCCTTTATCTTTCTATTCATTGATCGGTAATCTTGGAATTAGCGAAAGTGCTATCAGAAATGCAATTAAGAATTGTGTCTACATTAACACAAAAACTAATCATCAGGTAATTGCTGAAGACCACAGCAGAGAGCGTCTATGTTCCATTATGCAAAGTACAAAGGAACCATGGGCGCATAAAATATTGTTGTCTGATAATAAATACAAATTAGTAAGACAAAGCCCAAATTCTTATGAATTAATTTTCAAAAGATTACCAATTAAAAAACGACCTGATGAGCTAAAGAGAAATGACAAATTGTTATTTGCAATTCTTGAGCCCAAAAGGTATCATCAAAATTAGCCTATCATCTGTAAGTGTATGACTGTGAAAACGGCGCTTACTAAGGGGAATATATGTGTAACAATAAAGACTTCGTGCATCTTCACGCCCATACTCACTTTTCTATACAAGACGCTCTTCCTTCACCTAAAAATTATGCTATGAAGGCTCGTGAGATGGGTTTTAGAGCCACAGCTATCACTGACCATGGAAAAATGGGTGGTGCTGTAGAGTTTGTAGAAGCTTGCAAAGGCTACGGAGATCATGCCCCTATCAAGCCTATCGTTGGCATTGAGGTTTACACTTGTCAAGATAGATTTGACAAATCCAAAGATGACGATGGCAGAAGAAGAAAACTTAATCACTTAACTCTTCTTGCTCAAAACGAAATAGGTTACAAGAATCTGCTTTCCTTATCAGCTTTAGGTAATGATCCAGATGCTTTTTATTATTCTCCAAGAGTTGATTGGGGATGTATAGAAAAGCATTCTGAGGGTGTTATAGCTTTATCTGGCTGTCTGGCATCTGAAGTTAATCAAGCATTAATCAAGGAAGATTTTGACAAAGCTAATTCTGTAGTAGATAGATTCAAGAATGTTTTTGGCGACAATTATTATGTCGAACTTCAATATCATGGAATTGAAGAACAAAAGCACAATATGAATCATTTGCTTGAACTTGCCAAAAGATATGATGTTCCCACTGTTGCTTCTAACGATGTGCATTATTTAGATAAGTTTGATTGGGAACTTCATGATGTTCTTATCCAAATGCGAGATCAACGTGAAGCTCGATCTGGTGTTGACAAAAAAGGTGGTAAAAAGGAAGCTTATTCATCTCATCAATTCTTCTTAAAATCTTTTGATGATATGAACAAGATTTTTGGCAAGATACCTGAAGCCTTAAGAAATTCAGTGTTGATATCAGAAAAGGTTGATGATTTTTTCAAACTTGACGTTCCTCACCTTTTGCCATCTGCTAACATTCCATTTTCCGATGTTCCATTCAATAACTTCTGGAAAAGTAAATTGCCCTACCACCAATCAAACGAAGCTTATTTGGCATATTTATGTTTGAATGGTTTAAAGCAAGCTGGCCTTAGTGACAATAAGAAATACTTAGCTCGTTTGCATTCTGAATTGACACAAATCTGGTACATGGGTGTAACTGACTACTTCTTAATTCAACGTGAAATGGTTGAGTTTATGAAAGGTAGAGAAATCAATTACGGCATTCGTGGTTCTGGCGTTGGTTCTTTAGTAAACTTCTGCCTGGAAGTTTGCAATGTTGACCCTGTGCGTTGGAATCTTATGTTTGAGAGATTTCTTAATCCAGGAAGAGGAACCCAGTATAAAATTGACAATCCTGAGTTTCCTGTATCTGAGTGGCGAGAAAAATATGGTCATTTAGACAATTTTGCATGCTCTAAGACTTTGCGTAAATATGCTAAAGCTTGGCTGGCACAAAATCCTGATTTTGCTCAACATGAACCAATTATAGAAAAAGAACTTTGGGTGCTTGAAAACCAAGGTCTATCTGCATATATTTATACTCTTTACAAACTTGGAATTAAGAACAAGACAAATGACAGCCAACTTTGGATGAATGTAGTTATGGGTATTACAAACGATATCCCAGAACAATCTATGAAGATTTCCAAAGTAGCAGCACTTCCCGATGTTGATACTGACATTGATGATTCCAGAAGATCTGAAGTAATTGATTGGACCAAAGATCGTTTCGGCGATAATCATGTTGCTCAGATTGGAACATGGGGTAGATATGGCGCTAAGGCTGCGGTAGTGGGTTGTTTGAAAGCTTCAGAAAGATTTCAAGCAAAATACCCAGACACATTTCATAATGAAGCTCTTAAGATATCAGCATTAATTTCTAAAAAACCAGGATCTACAATTGAAGACACTTTACAAGAAGTTCCAGAATTTGCCCTTTATTATCGCTCTTGGAAGAATGAGATTGATAATGCCATACATTTGGTGGGCACTATCTCAAACTTTGGCGTTCATGCAAGTGGTGTTTTGGTGTCTTCTGAGCCTGTTTATTTACATACTCCTATAGAAAACTCTAAAGGCAATCTCTGTTCTGCTTATGATATGAAAAATGTCGAAAGAATGGGATTGGTAAAGTATGACTTTTTAGGATTAGCAGCTTTTCATCAGATATCGATTTGCTTGAGACATATCCAAAGACTGTATGGTAAAAAATTACAATTTAAAGACATAAATCTTGAAGATCCAAAAATATTCAAGAATATTTATTCAAAAGGTAAAACAGCATCTGTTTTTCAGTTTGCTTCTAAGGGCATGCAACAAGCTTTGAAAGAAGTGGAAGCATCAAGCATAGAAGACCTTATTGCTGTGGCTGCTTTGTACAGACCTGGTCCTATGGAATATATTTCTCAATATGCTTTAGGTAAGAAAAATCCAGATTCTGTAGAGTATGCTCATCCAATTATAGAAAAACATCTTTCTGTTACTTACGGAATTATGGTTTATCAAGAGCAAGCTATGTTCTTGGCTCGTGATATGGCTGGATTCTCATGGGCAGAGGTAGACAAGTTAAGAAAAGCAATTTCTAAAAAGTCTGGTAAAGATTTTGATGAAGCTTGCGAACTTTTCAAGACTAAAAGTTTGGTAAACGGAATTGATGAAGAAGTGGTTGATGAAGTTTTAGCATTGATGGCTAAATTTGGAGGATATGCATTTAATAGGAGTCATGCTTGTTCTTACGCTCTTCTTTCTTACTGGACTGCGTATTTAAGATATTATTATCCTTCAGAATGGCTTGCTGCTTGTATTCAAATTGATAGACTTGATGAAGATAAGCTTGCAATATTATTAAAAGATTGTGCTTTTGACAAGATTCCAGTAAAAGAACCTGACGTTAATGAATCAGGAGTAGAAACCACTGTTAATAAAAAGGGTGAGATTCTATTGCCTCTTTCTGCAATCAAAGGCGTAGGAACCAGAGCTGAAGAAATTGTTGTAGGTCAGCCATATGAAGATATCAAGGATCTGGCTTATCGTGCAAGGCCCAATAGACAAACTATACAAGCCTTATGTGAATTTGGAGCTCTTGATTCATTAGGTATAAGTGAGCAATTTACATATCTTGAAGATTTTATGGAGTTCTGGGACGAATTAGTTTTAGATCGAAATAAAGAAGAGAAGAATGCTATTAGATTGCAAAAATTAAGGGAGAAAAGTTCACTTTCTCTTAATGATATAAATAGCAGGAAAAGAGATTCTGGGGTACAATCTCAGCAAAGTAAAAATTCTAAGATTTTTGATGATAGTCTTTTTGATTGAGGAAAAGAAATGAATGATTTTGACGATGACTACTTAGACAATGAGCAAGATACAATAATTCTTGCAGAATTAGATTGGAAGCCCAGCCCAGAATCAATTGTTTACACTGATCCTGACTTTTCAAAAAAAATCATTGAAAGAATTAAGGGAGTAACTGAAGAGGGGTTTGCCAAAGAAGTAGATAACTGGCAAGAAGCAATTCAGTCTCTACCAGTTTACGATGAGTTAGATATTAGAAAAGAGATCAAAGGTTGGAACATAGGTATTCCAAACAAAGATGATTTTGATTTTGACTCACATGCAAAGTTCTATTCCATGCAAATACAGTACAGGAATAGAATAACCGAGATCATTAATGTTGTCTATGCACATCATGAAATGTTATCTCAAGCTCAAAAAACACTTAAGGATATTGCAGCTCGTTTAGCAGGTGGCACTGCGGTTGATAAAAATGCAATTGCAACATTTACTGTGCAACCATTTTCACTTGCTTGTACTCATGCCAGAAGATTACTGTCTTATCTTGAAAGTGTTTTGAAAAATATTGATTTTGCTGCATCTCAAATGGATAGAATGTTGAGAGAGCATCAGGCACTTGCAAGAATCAATTCTAATTTCAATTCTGAGGGCCTGTCTTCGTTATTCAAGGACAATAACTCAAGAGTTGCGAATATCAACAACAGTACTGAAATTAGAACTCGAAATAGAAGATAATTATCTTCCAGAGTCGCTTGCACAGTCTAAAATCAATGGTAATATAAGAACAGCGGGACGAAGTCCCCAAAAAGAAGGAAACATAAATGTCAATTAGAAGAGTTTCATCCTCTCAACTTGTTGCTCCAGTTGCTCAGCGCAACTCCAGCAACAACTTCCCAAAATGGTCAGAAATGATGGTCAATCTTTCTGTCAAGGAACAAAAGAAAGTCACTCGTAAACTTAAGCTTGTTGGTGACCCATACGAGTTCACTGAGTATGTAGACAAGCAGTATGTTCCAAATCCTGACAATGATCCACGTCTCAAGGGTAAGACAATTCGTGTTCCATTCCCTGATGCAGATGTAAACAAGTCATTTACTCGCATTGGCAATGATGACGAACCTACCAATTGTCCTTGGAAGAAGCTCGGATATATTTCTACAACCCAATATGCGCAAAATTGTCTTGAGAAGCAAGATGATGGATCATGGGTAGTAAAGGTCCTTAAGAAGGGCAAGTCTATCTTCCGTGATATTGCTAAGGAGCAAATTGATCGTTACACCAATGAAGATTTGGATGATGATGATCCACGCCACTTTGGTACTCGCAATTCTCCTTGCGTTCGTATCACAGCTGAAGCAACTGGCCTTGAAGGTCCAAAGTCAGTTGAATACAAGGTTAGCTATGACCCTAAGTCTACTTATATCACCGATGAGATGATTGAGCAGCTTCGACGTTGTGGCGAACCATCACCTCAAGAATTGGCTGATGAGAGAGCGTCTTATATCAAAGATGCTAAGACCGATCCTTACATGCCTGAATGGGAAGATTTCTATTTTTATGGATATCCTCTACATAAGATTTTCAAGCACACTCCTATCAAGAATCAGAAAGTTGATGCTATCACTGCTGAATTGAAAGATGAGTTTGCTGATGAAGATATTCAGCCTGATCTCGATGCCAAGCCTGTAGTTAAGTCAAAGCAAGTTGAAGAAGATGATGATGCTGGTTACACTGTCAAACCAGCAAAGGCAGCTGCTAAACCTGCTCCTAAGCCTGTAGTAGTCGAAGACGAAGATGACGACGACTCTATGGGATGGATGGCTGACTAATAAATTGGAGGGATGGAGCAATCCATCCCTCTTATAGGTGCAATATGAATAAAAATAATTTAAACGAAGTAATTGACAAAGATCAAGAACGTTTACTCAAACAAAAACTCAAAGCACTTGGCATTGATGAAAAAAGCATCAAAACTGGAGACAATGAGCATATTGAATACATTGCAACTGGTGTATTTGAAGTAGATAGTATTTTAGGTGCCAATATGGGAATTCCCACTGGCACCTTAATTGAGTTTTGTGGAGAATCACAGTCAGGTAAAACTTGGCTTGGATACAAATTGATTGCACAAGCTCAAAAGCAAGGCAAGAAATGTGTATTCTTCAACGTAGAAAACTCTTACTATCCTCAAAGAGCAGTTTCATGTGGAGTAAATACATCTCAACTTCTTCTTATTGAAAATGTTGGATCAGCTGAAAAGTATGGTGAACTTCTTAAATTCATGGTCGAAACTGGAGACTATGGAATTATTGTAGTTGATTCAATCTCAGCTATGATTCCTAATGATGAACTTGAGAAGTCTCTTGAGCAAGTTCAAACAATTGGTCTTCATGCTCGTTTTGTCAAGCGTCTTACTAAAGACCTTACTGCAAAAACAGCTGCATCTGGAACAATTGTAGTTCTTATTAATCAGCTCTACATGGGTTCTGGTGCGATGCCTGGTTCTATGGTTAAAACTGCTTCTGGCGGTAATGCCATGAATTACTTTACCCATATGCGACTTTGGATCAATAAGATCAATGGTGCTGCTGGTCAAGTTACCAAAAAAGATGCAGAAGGCAGAGATGTAATTATTGGTGGTAAATCAAAAGTCTTAGTTGTTAAGACAAGATATGGTACGCCAGGTCTTACAAGTGAATTCAAAATTATGTTCACTGATGATGAAACCACTAATCCAATTGATGAATTTCTTTATCGTGCCAAAGCTAAAGGTTTTGAATATGTTAAAGAAATTCGCAAGAAGTTCATCTATACCAATACAGATACAGGTGAAGTTGTAGAATCAAAAGACCCTTATGAGTTCTGTAGATTGCTCATTACACAACCTGCTCCTGAAAAGAGAACTCGTGGAGACAATTCAACATCTGCATTTGAATATATCTGTGGAAGACTCAAGGTAATTGGCAAACCACTTTTGGATCTGCAAGAAGCAATTCAAAAAGGACCTGATCTTGAAGATTCAGATGATGATCTTGATGACGATGATGGTATTCCATTTGAAGAAGCTGCAAAGCAAATGTTATAAAATAATGGCCTCTTATCGAGGCCATTATTTTTATGATGGTACAATATTTTATGTCTGATAAAGAATTGTCATTTCAACAGTTTATAAGAAACTTAAGTGAAAACAAAACTGCTCAAGAATATTATCTTTCCCGTGGTTTATCAAAAAAACTTGTTAGACAAAATCTTATAGGTTTTTGCCCAATTTACTCTCATTACACATTTCCGCTGTTGAGAGGCAGAATAATACTTCCAATTAGAGATGTATACGGAAACACAATTGCTCTTGCTGGCAGACAGATTCCAGACTTAAAAGAATCATTAATTAAGGCCTTATGGGAATCTTACGGACATGAACCAGCTAAATGTCAAGATAGAATTAACAAGTGGTCTAAAGGCAAATGGATTAATGAACCTTATTCTAAAGCTAAAAATCTTTATTTTTTAGATGTAAGTAAAAATGAAATTGCAAAGAAAAACTACATTGTATTGGTAGAGGGTTATTTTGATGTGCTGAGCTTTTATGACAATGGTGTTTGCAATGTCGCAGCTTTATGTGGAACAGCAATTACAGATCATCAAATAGCTTTAGCATCAAGATTTTGCGATAACATAGTTGTGATAATGGATGCGGATGGTCCAGGTAAAATTGCAGCAAAGAAAATTGTAGACAAAGTTACTGAATGGGGTTTGAATGCATTTACAGTTTATTTGCCTTTTGGAATGGACCCTGATGATTTTGCAAGAAAATACGACATGAGTTTTTTTGATAATGCAATAACCAATATGATAGAGAATGACAAGAAAGAATTATATATAAATGTCTAATGTTGAAACTGTTTGGAAAATTAAGCCTTGCGATATCAATCTTGTCAGGGAATTATCGTATGAAATGGAGCTACCTCAAAGTGTAGCTAATGTTATGGTAGCAAGGGGTATTGATTCTATAGAGAAAGTAAAAAAGTTTCTCAATTTAGAAATCAATCTTCTGCATAACCCAATGCTTTTGCCAGATTCACAATTAGCTATTAAAAGAATTAATCAAGCTATTGATAATGGAGAAAAGATTTTTGTTTGGGGTGACTACGATGTTGATGGAATTACATCAACAGCTATTGTTGTAACTGCGCTTCAGAAAATGGGCGCTGATCTTGAATACAAAGTCCCTCACAGAATGGAAGATGGCTATGATATTAAAACTCATTCTGTTGATGAAGCAATAAGCCGACAAGCTAAATTATTAATTTCTGTTGACTGTGGAATCTTAGCTTTTGAAACAGCTGAATATGCTAAAAGTAAAAACTTGGATCTAATCATCACTGACCACCACCACCCTTCTGATGATGGAAAGATTCCTGATTGTATTGCTGTGGTTAATCCAAACAGAGATGATCCAAAATATCCAGGTGAGCATTTTAAATCTCATGCCACTGAAGATTTCAAAAGATATCCATTTGACTATTTAGCTGGATGTGGAATTGCTTTTAAATTAATGTTGGGATTAGCAAAAAGCCGTAAATTAAATGTCATGGAGTATGTAAATGAATTAATTGAATTTGCTGCTCTTGGTACAGTGGCTGACGTTGCTCCTATGTTTGATGAAAATAGAGTGATTGTAAATTATGGGTGTCAATGCTTAGGTAGATCAAATAAACCTGGTGTCAAAGAGCTACTAAGAATTGCAAGCGTAAAGGAAGTTACTACTACCTCTATTGGATTTCAGATTGGACCAAGAATTAATGCAATTGGAAGATTAGCAGATGCAGGAACAGCATTAAGCTTGTTTTTAGCAAAAGATGATTTCACCGCCACTATGCTTGCTTCTACCTTAGATAATGCAAACAAGAAGAGACAAGAACAACAAGAAAAGGCATTTGCAAAAGCTATCGAATATGTTGAAGAACATTATGACCTTGTAAATGAACATATTATTGTAATTGGAGCAGATGATTGGCATCCAGGGTTGATAGGCTTGATCGCAGGAAAAATAGCAGAACTCTATCACAAACCAACTCTTGTGTGTTCTTTCAAAGAGGATGGATATGCTAAAGGGTCATGTAGATCTGTAGCAGATTTCAATATTTTAGAAGCATTAAAGTCAGAAGAAGCACTCCAGTTATTTAAGAAGAAAAATGATGGTTCTCCAGTTATGGGAGGACATGCTTTTGCAGCTGGATTTGAATTACCTATTAAAAATCTTCCTTTGATGAGAGAAGCATTGAACAGATATGCTTCAAACAAGCTTGGTGAACCTGTTACAGAAAAAGTAATTGAAATAGATGCAAAAATGCCATTTAGAGAGCTTAATATAAAAACATATGGTGAATTAGTAAAGCTTTCTCCTTTTGGCTCTATGAATACTAATCCAGTGTTTATTACGAAGAATCTTGAAGTGGTGGAGTGCAAAACTCTTTCTAATAACAAACATGTGAAACTTAAGCTTTCTGATGGAGAGAAATCTTGGGTTCCTGCTAATGGTTGGAGAAAAGGACATCTTGCAAGCAAACTAACTGCTGGGGCAAAAGTGGATGTTGTTTACACTCTCGACATAGACACATGGATGGGCGCAAATAAGCTAACCATGATTATTGAAGATATATCTGTAATTTAGCAGTTTACAATATTTTAATTATCAGCCATAATAATCTTATCTTGGTGGAGGACTTATTGTGGCTGATGATCTGAGAATTGCTAATAGTAAAATTCAAGAAAACTTAGAGATTGCGATATTAAAATATCAAAAAAGCTTGCTCACTAATAATAAGAGCATGATTGATCGAAGTTATAAAGATATTTGCAAATTATATCCACCTATGCTGCATATGCAAGAGTGGTATAATCAGTATCACTACTTGTATGACTCGCAAGAAGATTTTCAAATAGAATATATAAAAATTTTCTGCAATGTTTTAACAAACTGGAAACCAAGATCAAAAAGAAAAATTTCAAGATACAATGGATCCGGTGAATTCAAAAATTATTTCATTGGAGCATTGCAACATAATTATATCAATTTAGTAAAAAAAGATAACGCTGCAAAAAGAAATCCATATCAAAAATGTCCAATTTGTGAGCAATGGGTAAATCCTTTATCTACTCACTTAATTAAATGTCACAGGCATATTTTTTGGAACTTCCTAAAACAACAAAACTATAATTTGATTGATCTGGTGAAATGTCCATTTTGCAAAAAACACAAAATGCCAAGAAATTATGAATGCTTAGAACAATGCGAAAATTCTAAACCAGGAGGCTGTTACAAATGTATTCTTAAACAGAGAATACAAGTTGTGAAAAAACATTTGATTTCTCATCATTCAACAATGCTATTCAATAGATTTAATGAATTACATCCGCACCATCAAACGGTTTCTCCGAGAGCTTTATCTGTTTATATGCCAGAATCTAATGATGACGATGAAAATTGTTTTTATGATCAAATAAAAGATGATAATAAAATTGGTGACTTGTTTCAAGTTGAACTTTCAGATTTAGAAAATCTGATTATCGAGAGAGCTTTAAGTAGTCCTGTGAAAAATAAATACATAAATTTAGAATTTGATGCTAAGCTTTATAATTGTTCTGTGGAAGAGTTTTCAGTAGCGCTTGAAAACATAAAGAATAAAATGTCCTTTTTAGGATTGGAAGGTTAATTATGATCGACAACAATGATGAGTTCAAAGTAAATCAAAACGACAAGAGACAAAAGAAAGATCCAAGAATCTTAAGGGCTCGTGGTGGAGACCCAAATGATCCTGATGAAACAAGGAGACCTACTGACCCTGTAGGTTTATCAAGAAGCATTGTTCACGTCTTAAAAGAGCATGAATATGTCAATGTGCTATCTGTTGGTCCTACTGCGCTATCTTCTGTTATGAAAGCTTTCAGATTAGCTTCTATTGAGGCTGAAATTAAGTCTAAAGGCGAAGTGTTTGTTTGTAGGCAAAGTGAATACGACGCTGAAATTGGTGGTAAAAAAGCCAAGGGTGTTTGCACAAGAATTTTTGCAATTCATATCAAATACGCACTATGATCAACTTCGACTGGATTGAAAGAAAAAAGCTACTTTTTTCCGAAATTCTCGTGTCTAAATTCGTGGGAAGAGAAGCAGATGTTAAGATATTTTCTCAGGAAAATTCTGCCTCTTCCCAGAATAAATATAATGTTAAAACTGATACATGGAATGACTTACTTTTGGCAAGTTCAGATATCAATCCTTTAATAAAAACTAACTCTGACTCTATATTTCCTTTTGGTTTGGAAGTGAAAGATGACCTTGGCCAAACTGTTTTAAACAAGGCTCATACCAAGATAATTAGAGAGTTAGAACGAGAATTTGATATTGATGAGGATATATTAAAAGACGCAATATATAAATATATTGTTGAAAATAATTTACTTACAAAAGGGCTTTATACTTTAGTTAAAAAACTCAAGAATTTATCGCTTGAAAACTTGCAAGACTTATCAGAATAGCCAATAATACAAAAAAGAGAGGTACAGAAATATCAAAGGTTTTTCCTTATGATATTTTTTATTGTCAAAATTATGGAAAAAATATTAGAAGAGAACAGAAATCGATTCGTTTTGTTCCCAATCGAGCATCACGATATATGGGATTATTACAAGAAAGCACAGCAGGTCTTTTGGACTGCAGAGGAAATTGATCTTGCACAAGACGCAACTGATTGGCAGACTTTATCTGACAACGAAAAGCACTTTATCAAACATGTTCTTGCCTTCTTCGCTGCATCAGATGGAATTGTAAACGAAAATCTTGCAGAAAACTTTGTGTCCGAAGTTCAATATACAGAAGCTAAGTTTTTCTACGGATTCCAGATCATGATGGAGAATATTCACTCCGAAACTTACTCTCTTCTAATTGATACATACATAAAAGACAAAGACGAACAGAACTACCTCTTTAACGCAATTGACACCTTTCCAGCAATTCAGAAGAAGGCAGAATGGGCTCTTAAGTGGATTGGATCTGAATCTTTTACTGAGCGTTTGATTGCTTTCGCAGCTGTCGAAGGAATCTTCTTTTCTGGATCATTCTGTTCTATTTTCTGGCTGAAGAAAATGGGCAAAATGCCAGGTCTTTCATTCTCAAATGAGTTGATTTCTCGTGATGAGGGTCTACACACTGACTTTGCTGTACATCTTTACAATAACCACATTGAGAATAAACTTTCAAGAGAAAGAATCATTGAAATTATTGGTTCTGCTTTGGAAATTGAAAAAGAATTTATCACTGATGCTTTGCCAGTAAGTTTGATTGGCATGAATTCAGATTTAATGCAGAAATATCTTGAGTATGTTTCTGATAGACTATTAGTTGATTTAGGGGTCGGAAAGATATATAATTCCGAAAACCCATTTGACTTCATGGCTAACATTGCTTTACAGAACAAAACCAATTTCTTTGAGAAGAGAGTGGCAGACTATGTCAAGAGTCGTGTTGGTGAAGTTCAAGAACAAATTTCGTTTGATGAGGACTTTTAAGGATGGATATTGTAAAGCGCAATGGTAATAAAGAACCATTGAAGTTAGAAAAGATTTCTTCAAGAATCAAGAAGCTCACTTATGGGCTTAATGAAAGAGTTGATCCAGATAAAGTTAGTACAAAGGTTGTTTCTGGTTTATATGACGGTGTTTCCAGCGCTGAACTTGATCAGTTGAGCGCTGAAACTGCTGCCTCAATGGTTACTGTTCATCCTGACTTTGGTAAGTTAGCAGCTCGTATAGGTATCACAGCTTTATATAAAGATGTAGAGAAAGATTTTTCAGTAATTGCTAAAAAGCTTTATGAATACATCAACCCTAAGACAGGTGATAAAGCTGGGATGATTTCTGATGAAGTTTATGAAGTAATTCAAAAGCATTCACAGCAATTGGATGGAATGATTGTCCATGATCGTGATTTCAATTTTGACTATTTTGGATTCATGACATTAAAGAAATCTTATCTTCTCAAGATAGATGGTAAAGCAGCTGAAACTCCACAACATCTTTATATGAGAGTTGCTGTTGGGATTTGGCGTGACAATTTGGAAATGGTTCAGAAGACCTATGACATGCTGTCTCAGGGATTGTTTACCCATGCCACACCAACTCTTTTCAATGCTTCAACTAACCGTCCTCAATTATCATCTTGTTTCTTGCTTGATATTGATGATGACAGTATTCCAGGCATTTACAAGACACTTTCTGACTGTGCATTAATTTCTCAATCTGCTGGTGGAATTGGTATCAACATCCATAAGATTCGTGCTAAGGGTAGTTATATCAAGGGCACCAATGGATACTCTAATGGAATTATCCCAATGCTTAAGGTATTCAATGAGACTGCACGTTACGTTGACCAGGGTGGTGGAAAGCGTAAAGGTTCAATTGCTGTTTATCTCGAGCCTTGGCATGGTGATATCTTTGACTTCCTGGAACTTCGCAAGAATCAAGGCAAAGAAGAATTACGTGCCAGAGACTTGTTCTTAGCAATGTGGATTCCTGATTTATTTATGAAGCGTGTAGAGGCTGATGGTATTTGGTCTTTATTCTCTCCTGATCAAGTCCCAGGTTTGATTGATGCTTATGATTCTCCGGATAAGAAAGCTTTTACTGAGCTCTATGAAAAGTACGAAGCTGAAGGTAAGGCATTAAAGACTATCAAGGCTCGTGAATTATGGGAAAAAATTCTTGATTCACAAGTAGAAACTGGTACTCCTTATATGCTCTACAAGGATGCGTGTAATTATAAGAGCAATCAGAAGAATCTTGGAACAATCAAGTCTTCAAATCTCTGTACTGAAATTATTGAGTATACAGATAAGAACGAAACTGCGGTTTGTAATCTTGCTTCTATTGCTTTGCCAAAGTATGTAGTTATACCAACTGGCAAAGTTCGTGAGAAGGATAAGAAATTACGCAAGTATGATTTTAAGTTCTTGTATGACGTTGTTTACCAAGCAACAATTAACTTGAATCAGGTTATTGATGTAAATTACTATCCAACTCCTGAAACAAAGAATTCAAATAACAAGCATCGTCCGATTGGTCTTGGTGTTCAAGGTTTGGCAGATACTTTTGTTATGATGGGTTTACCATTTGAATCTGAAGAAGCTCGTAAGTTAAACAAGGATATCTTTGAAACAATTTACTTTGCTGCTCTCACTGCATCTAAGGATTTGGCTAAGTTACATGGCTCTTATGCGTCTTTTGAAGGATCTCCAGCATCTCAAGGTTTACTACAATATGACCTCTGGGGACTTACTGAAAATGATCTTTCCGGTATGTGGGATTTTGTATCGCTCAAAGAAGAAATCAAGCAATTTGGCCTAAGGAACTCACTTCTTGTTGCTCCAATGCCTACAGCTTCGACAGCTCAAATTCTTGGAAACAATGAGTGTTTTGAGCCATTCACTACCAATCTTTACAAGCGTAATACCTTGAGTGGTGAATATGCTGTAATCAATAAGCACTTGGTAGAAGATCTTGCAAATCTTGATATATGGAATGACAGTGTAAGACTGAAATTATTCAGCGAAAATGGTTCAGTTCAAAACATTCCTGAGATACCTTCTGATATCAAAGATATTTACAAGACTGTGTGGGAGATGAAGGGTAAGTCACTTCTTGACATGGCCCGTGATCGCTCATATTTCATCGACCAGTCACAATCGCTAAATATGTTTATGTCAGATCCATCACCATCTAAATTATCATCTGCTCATATGTACGGATGGAAATTAGGTCTAAAAACTGGAATGTATTATCTTCGTGTCAAGCCAAAAGCACAAGCACTCAAGGGACTTGGAATTGATTTGACGGCTGCAACTATACAAGAAGTTGAAAAGCCTAAAGAAGTTGAACAGATGAAAGATTTTGATGCTGATGAATTTTCAGCAAAAGTTTGTTCATTAGATAATCCAGATTGTGAAAGCTGTGGTGCATAACTAAAAAGAGGGGAGAAATCCCCTCTTTTTTTATTAATCGTATCTAATGTCTGACAATCTATAAGAATTTTTTTCAATTACTACATCGTTTTCAACAAATGTAACATTTTCAATTTTTGACCAATCATATTCTGAATTATGAATCTCGTAAATGTTGTAAGGAATGTCAATATCAAAAACTGATACATTTTTGTCAATTGATTCTTCATAAAACTCTTCATCTGATGCAATTATTAGCTGTACATATTCATGATTTGGGCTTTCATATAAAGCAGTTAAAACAATATACTCTGGAAAAGCTTTTTGCACTACAGATGCTATTTCAGGAGCAATCAAGTTACATATTCCACCGTTAGCATATGTATCTACATCACTTGGATCCCATTCGTCATATACTAACTGTGCTGCTTGTGCAATTTTTGATCTCAAGGATATAAGTTTATCAAATACTGCTTTTTCCTCATTGTTCAAAGTATTTTCAAACATGCTACTGTAATAATTTTGAGCTTTCTTGTACCACATAAGTTTACTTTTATTGCAAAGAAAGATATAATCCTTTTATGGCAAACTTAGTAGCAAGAGAAGTTTTGATACTTGATGCAGCACTTAAAGAAGACGAGGGCACTGATGATGAACCAAAAAGCACTCAATTCGTTTGGTTGCAATTACAAGATACAAAAAATTCAAGAATATACACGACATCTCTTTCATTAGATGATATAAAAGAGATAACAAACATGAAAAGATATCTTGAAGGAAGAGAATTGATAAACTTCGCTATAAATTTGAAATCAAGAGAAACACCTTTGACTCTTGTATTCAACCCAGAAAATGAAGAAATCAATGCTCAAACTATCATGATTGAAGAAGAAACTGAAGAGGCTAAATAATGGCAAGAGCAGCAAGTGGAACTATTTCGGTAACAAACACAAATACCATCAACACTTATAAAGCTAAAGTTGAAATCAAAGCTTTTAAAGAAGGCGCAGTAATTCCTAAGAAAGCTACTGAAGGCGCTGCTGGATATGATCTTTGTGCTTGTATTCCTGACTATACAACTGGGATGATGATTCACCCTAACAACACAGCAATCATTCCAACTGGTTTAAATGTAAATATTCCAGAAGGATATGAAATTCAAATTCGTCCAAGATCAGGTTTGGCTGCAAAACATGGTGTCACTGTACTGAACACTCCTGGAACTATTGATTGTGATTACTCTGGTGATGGTGAGAATTTCGAACTTAAGGTAATTCTTATCAATCATAACAGAATGCCATTTGCTATCAATCACGGAGATAGGATTGCTCAAATGGTTGTAGCTAAGCTCGCAGAACATGATCTTGTTGAGGTTGAAGAGTTTTCCAAAACAGCTAATCAATCAAGAACTGGTGGATTGGGAAGCACAGGGAAATAATGTATTCAGAATTCAAGAAGTTTGTAAATCTGATAGGACATGATATTACAATTTCAGGACATGGAACTTTTCCTAAAGCAGATGAGCCTTGTCATGTAGAAACCAAGCAAACAATTATTGGAAAAGTTGCTGGAATACCAATTGCTGAAACACAATTTGTCAAAGTGATTAATCTTCCTGAGCCTGAAGAAGGTGTGTATTACATCGTAAGTAGGATATGTATGGACTTTATTCCATTTAGCAGAGAAGATGTTTTCTGTGTTGATACTGGCCCCACTGCTGTTAGGGATGAATCTGGTCAAGTAGTGGCAGTAACTCAATTGTCATTCTAAGAATAAAGACCCCTTGTCAGGGGTCTTTATTCTTTTAAGCCAGCTAAATCTTCATACAATCTCAAGCAGATATTATCTTCAGTTGCTTCTAACAACATTCTTTGCACACCAAATGCAAAATGTGAAACAACAAACCCGCCATAAATAGCGTTAAACTTTTTAATTCTTTCAGGTTTGAGCACTGAAATCCAAACTTCTTCGTCAGGATAATACTCTTTCCCGTTTTCTGTCATAGTAAAGTCTTTGTATTCAAAATCATAATTGAAGTTCTTAAAATCTCTACCAAAGAATGAAAAACAGTTTATACTCGTATATGAAAGTTCTGGTAAATTTGCATAGTGGTATCTGTATTTGTCTAAATATCCTGATTTTACATCCATATAAAAATCTTTATGAGTGATATATGCAAATATCCAATTGCCCCAAGACTGATTGTCAAACCTCATTTCTAATGTAGGTAGTATTGGATTTAAAACTCTTCCTGATTGCAGTAGCTTCATGCAAATACCATTATTTATGATGTTTGCAAACACTACAAAATTATCAGGATTATCAATTCTAAAATCAATAAAATTTTGTAGTTCATCCACATCTATAAAAACAATATCATCATCAAATCTTACGTAAATTGTATTAGGATCTTTAGTATAATCAAAGAATCTGAATATCTGATTTTTTACATTATCAAAAGTAATTTCATCATGATTTGGCAAATACTGCATTGAGTAAAAATCAGGATATTCATTTACTAAACTTTGCATATATTCAATATCTTCAGGTTCTTTTGTATGCACCCAAAATACATGCCCGTCAATAATATGCCTACATTTGATTAAATAGCTATGTAAAATTCTAAGGTATTTTTTTCTTCCTGCAGGGGTGACTGAAACTACTTTGTATCCTCTATGCATGAATAATCCTCTTATGGTAAGATTATACAAATGAATATTGAATACATAGAGTCTAAAGATAATTACGAATTAGCAAAGAAATTGCAAGAGAGATATTTTCCATTTATTGGATATGTAAATCTTGATGAAATTTACTTTGCTGAAATGATTGGTTACAAGCCTAAAAAAGCAGCTCCTTATCAAATGAGTGGCGTTACTCAATCATGGGTGAGAGAAATAATTTCTTCCCAAAATAAAATGAAGAATTATTGTTTGGCTGTTTATCAAGATCTTTGGGAAGAACTTGAAGATTCTAAGAAACAATGGATAATTTTTAAGTGTCTTTATTCTGTTTCACCGCAAGGAGAAGGCAAAATTAGATCTTTTGATGTTATGGATTATGGTTTTATTATTGAATACTTTGTCAGAACTGGCTTTGGTCCATATTGGGAAGTCAAAGATAATTTGCCATCTCTTCTTGGAAAAGATACACTACCATTAATAATTCCAATGGATGATCAAGAATGAGTTTTTACAATAAATATAGACCAAGCTGCTTTGAAGATATAAAAGGTCCATCTGCAAATATATTACAAAAGCAGATTGAATTAAATAAAACTTCTCATGCTTATATTCTTGCTGGACCTCCTGGTACAGGTAAAACTACCCTTGCAAGAGTTGCTGCTATATCTTTGATTGGTAATGATGAAGATACAAAAACTTCAATTATCAATGATGCTCATCCTGATGTTTATGAAATCAACTGCGCTGTAAATAATGGCATTGATCATGTTAGAGATAATATATTGCAATTAGCTCGATTATCTCCTATATCTGGTAAATATAAAATATTCATATTAGATGAGTGTCATATGCTCACAACTCAAGCTCAAACTTCATTAATTAAGATTACTGAAGAGCCTCCGGCTGTAGTAAAGTTTTTCTTTTGCACCACAGAACCTAATAAAATATTGAGAGCTATCAGAACTCGATGTCAAACCTTTAACCTAAGAAAACTAAGTGAAAGTGACTTAATTTCTATTTTATCCAATGTCTGTGAAAAAGAATCTTTGGAATACGAAATTGATGCATTGAAACTAATTACTAAAGAAGCTGAAGGTAGTGCAAGAACTGCTTTATCTATTCTTGAGCAACTTTCTGTATTGGATATTACAGAAGATAATGCAAGAGAGCTATTTAATAGATCCCCGAAAAATGTAGCCAAGGAATTAGCTTATTCAATTGTAAATTGCAACAGAAGTGAAGCTTGTAGAATAATTGAAGCGTCAAAATTAGAGGGAAGAGATATAAATAGCTTAATTTTAGAGACTTCTACTATATTTATGGATGCTTTTAGATATGTTGCGTTGAAAATTAAGAAGGTTGATAGAGATCCTGACATAGAAAATATTGCCAAGAATGTAAATACAATGAAAATTGTTGAAATAACAGAACAGTTGTATAACATAACCTGTAATATAAGGCAAACTGTATCAGAGGATCTTGTCGCAATGACTGGGTTACTCAAAATTATTGATTGGTACGCAAATTCAAGCGTAAATGATAAAAAATAGATTACTGCCTTCGGTATTGGCAATATGGCAACCGAAGATCCAAAAATTGTTAGATTAGTAAATAAAGCTAAAAAGGGTGACGAAAAATCATTTAAGCAACTGCTTAAGATGGTTGATGGTGATCTACGTAAGATTGCCGGTCATTATTTTATCCTTGGTGGTGATCGTGAAGATGTAATGCAAGAATTACGTCTTGGAGTTTTCAAAGCTGTAAACTCTTATGATTGCACCAAGGACACTTCATTTAAGAATTTTTGTGTAAATCTTGTTTGCAAAAGACACCTTGCCACTGCCATTTCATCTGCTAAAAGAATGAAAAATTCAGTGCTGAATGATTCAATTTCTTTAGATGCTCCTATCATTCTTGGGGATGATGGAAATTTACAAACTTTAGCAGATTTTATTCCTGATAAGCAAAATCCTTATGATGAATCCCCTGAAGTTAATTTAGTAGAAGATATTATAATCAGAGAAGAATTTGATTTAAATACTAAAAAACTTCTTGAAAAACTAACACCATTAGAAGCTGAAATCTTTAGTGAATATGGTACTAATTCTTCATATAAAGAAATATCTATTACATTAAGCGTTCCTGCCAAATGTGTGGATAATGCTTTGACAAGAATAAGAAAAAAAGCAAACGAAGTCTACATTCAATTTAAAAAAGAAGAGTTTGCTCCGTTAGACAAAAAACCCCAAGAATAACATTGCCAACAATTCTACAATAGAGTAGAATGTGCATATGGAAACTTCAATTGTTGATGTAGTTATCGGTATGCAGTATGGCGATGAAGGCAAAGGTAAAATAGCCAATCAAATGGCTGCATCTGGTGAATATGATTACGTTGTACGCTTCAATGGAGGCGGAAATGCTGGTCATACAATTTACCTCAATGGAGAGAAAATTGTTACACATCTTGTTCCTTGTGGTATTCTGCATGGCATTCATAGTGTCATTGGTAATGGTTGTGTTATCAATACGCAAAAATTATTTGACGAACTTGCGTATCTTGAAGGACTTGGATTTGACACAACGCTTTTAAAAATTGCAGAAAACGCACATATAATTACCCAAGATCACATTGACGAAGATTCCAAAGATACAACTATTGGAACAACTCGCACTGGAAATGGCCCTTGTTATAAAGACAAAGTTGGTCGTACAGGTCTTCGTGCTAAAGATGTTTCAGAATTAAAATCATATCTCGTTGATATGTATAGTCTTATCCATTCTTCCCCAAAGAAGTTTTTAGCTGAAGGTGCTCAAGGTTATTGGCTTGACATTGACTTTGGCGATTATCCTTATGTCACATCATCAAACACCGGAGTAGGAGCAGTATTAAATAATGGTTTCAATTATCAGCAAATATGGAATGTTGTCGGGGTTATCAAGTGTTATTCTACCTATGTTGGAGCCAAAGAATACCAACAAATGCACGACGACAGATTTGAACAATTGCGTGAGATTGGTCAAGAGTACGGAGCCACTACAGGACGACCAAGACAAATAAACTGGTTAAATCTTGATGAAGTAATTACTGCTTGTCAAATGAATGGTGTTACAAAGCTAATCATCAACAAAATGGATGTGCTTCGGCAAGTAGATTGTGCTTGGAATTATTACAAGGACAATCTGTTGACTTCTTGCGCAAATGAAGATACATTTGTAAATAATATTCGTAAAGAAATTGGAAATGTTCTTCCTGGCACATTGGTCCAATTTCAAGGGCAACTGCATTGAAATTTAAACTTGACAAATTAGAACACCTGCACAAGTTTCAGTTATTCAATAAAATCGAAAAACTGAAGCTTGCTACTCGTGAAAATAAGACTGTATCAAGTGAAAGTTTGATTTTTCATACAATTGATAACAAGCTTTATATTTACATTTCTAATGGAATATCTTCTGCTTACAGCTATATTTGTGAAGTTGAAGATGATTTTAGAAGCTTTGCTGTAGATGCAAGTTCATTTACCAACGCACTATCTAATTTTCCATCTAATGAAATTCAATTCAGTATTTTGTTTGATGAAAACCAGTTGGTATTTGGAAATAAAAAGACCAGAGTTTCACTTAAGACCTCAAATGTTGAGTCTGAAAATATCAATTTTCAAGATTTATTTCTTTTAGACAATAATACATTCTTAGACCTTGATGTGAATAATTTACTAAATGCTATCAAGTATTCTTCATTTTCTTGCGCACCAGATTATGATGAATACCCATATACATCAATTATGTTTTTCATCAAAGATAATAATTTTAATTCTCAATCTTCAGACAAGCATAGAATTTCTATGTTTGGCGAAAAATATGATGGCGACAACTCTTTCTTAATATCAAAAGCTCAAGCAGAATTGATGAAAGAGTTCATATCCAAGACTTCCAGTAAATACACTGTTCATAAAGGTAAGTTTTATATTTTATGGGAAAATGGTGGCTTTTCATGTGCCATTGAAAACAATACCCATCAAAGTGTATACAATACCTTCAATCAATTTTTTGACAACTCTGAACTTATCACAAGTTTTGAAATCAACAAGAATGACATCTTAAAGTCTTTGAGGTTTATATCAAGTATTAGTAGCAACCATAATTTCTTTATGAAGAGCTCAGGTAGTCAACTGATTTTTTCAAGCTCTAATAATGAAAAAGGAGCTGTTATTGACAAGATTCAACTATCAGAAGATATTGTTGAATTTGAAGCGTCTTATCTTGTAAATCACTTTATTAAGGTCCTGGATATCATCAATAAAGACGATACAATATTGTCGTTTTATGATTACAATGGATACACTATCTGCATAGTTGAAGATCTTAATTTCAAGCATTTAATGTTCCCTATGGAGTAGCTTTGAACAATCTAATTGATAACTCAATATTTATTGGGTCAAAAAATAAAACTACAGATTACCTAAAGCAAAATTATCCAGGTTTTCAAATAATCACTGTTGATAAAGTTGAAAATCAAATAAAGAGCTACTCCAGGTTTTTTGACTCCAATAAAATATTTTTAGTGATGAATCCTACCAATGATGAAATTAAGCTCATTGGTAATACTAACAATTGTCAATATTCATTATTCTTTGACGATGATAGCTTTGATGGTAGATTAGGTTTTATTTCGAAGATTAAGAAATCAGGAAAAATATTTGATTTTTCTTATCCACTTCTTGGTGATACTCAAGTCTTAAGAAGAAAATTGAACGATTTTTCTAAAAGCTATGATTTCAAATTTACACAAGATGCAATTGATTGGATTATCTCAAATTGTCCAACTTTGTCAATCAAAGTAAAGTCAGATAGTGGCAAAAAAGAAAAGTTAGTTTACGATATAGATCTTCTATCACAAGAAATTGCAAAGTTGTCCTCAGTAAAAAAAGAATTATGCGCTGATGATTTTGCTGACTCTGTATTTAACAACGAAGAAAGTATATTTACTTTTATTGATAAAATACTGCAAAAAGACTACTCTTGTTTTGAGAAACTTGATGAATTGGTAAATAAGATAGGCGAACAAGCTTTATTACTTATCACTCTTTCTCAGATACTTTATTTACTAAGTTTTGTTGGTGGAAAACAAAGATATGGATATGATGTAAATAAGATTCATTTTCATATCTGTTTAAAAGATATAATCAACAAATACTTAGGCGATGATTGGAATGAATTGCAAACTGATTTCAAGCATAGCGACATTATTCGTCTTCAAATACAAATGAATAAACAGACACCATCTGAAGTAGATTTGTCAAAAATGATCGTATTCATTGTAGAGACAATCAAGGATCTTCGCAATTCAGGTAGTAAAGATCAAGCATTATTCATTTTGTTAAATAAACTCATATCTGTATAATCTCCATGTGAACGAAGATATATACTCAGATATAAATGAGCTTGTAATTAATTGTCAGAATGGTGATAATTCTGCATTGTTTAAATTATATGAATATTACAAGCCATTAATTTTAGCTTCGGTGAGTAGATGTATCTCAAAAGAACCAAAACTTAGAGCTTACAGAGAAGATATTTTCAAAGAATGTATTTTTGTTCTGAAAAAGCTTGTAGATCAATATGACCCGAATCTAACATATTTTTCTTATTTCTTGTCTACACGAATTGACATAAATTTATTTAGACACGTTTCTAATTTATACGAATCAACAGTTCCAATCAATGAAGATATCTTTGATAAAACATCAAATTCTGATCCATTTAACAAAATTGACAATGTTATAGCTTTGCATTGGGCGATGGATCAATTAAATGAAAAACAAAGAGAAGCTGTTGATCTTTATTTTTTTCAGCAGTTAGATCAAGAAGAAGCAGCTGAATTATTGGGAATTAATCAAAGCTCATTCTCGAAAAGATTAGCAAGAGCTCTCGAAAGACTCAAGGAATTATTGGGACAAGATTTCTTAGTTTCGTGATAAAATATATAATGGAATATTATCAATAAATATTTGTATTATAATTGTATGTTCCACACAAAACCCTTTTGACGCTATAAATTTGTCTGAGGGTTCATTTTATTTAAGGGGAGAATCACTGTGGTTGAAAAAAACATATCCGATGACATGATTTATAATTGGCGCAACGAATTGCGCTCTAATCAGAATGGCGCATTAGTTGTAGCCAGTTCCCAAGCCAATAAATATAAGAATCAAGGGTTTTCTAAAACAGAAACAATTGAACTTTTGGCCGCTGACAATTATGATCTTGATCTTGTCAATAGAGTAGCATCCAAAGTATACGATGATGTCCAAGAGCCAGAAAAGCAATCAATCGAAGTTGCAGTTGTTCCTACTAAATATTCTGATTGTGCTCCGATAATCGAAAGATCATTAGCCAAATATAGTTCAAGAGAGTTTGTAAAAAGACTTTGCACTGGACCACATGCTATAGTTAAATCTGACGACAAAGGCTTAGGCTTTTGGCAAAGAGTAGCAGAAGTAGCGAAATCTTCTTCCCAAGGTGTTAATAATCTTCATGCTTCACTTAAGCCATACATTGAAGAAGCATTATTGAACAATGTTCTTGTTGCTCAATCACAACAAGCTGAAATCAAAACTGCTTCCAAAAATAAATATGTTGTTTCCATGAGAAATGGCTCATCTGAAGTTGATCTTCAAAATGCTACTTCAACCAGTCAAAAATTTACTCAAGGTAATTATGCTGACTTTGGTTTAGCAGATGAATACATGGTTGCTGCTGCTGATGCTGTATCCCCTTATTCAAGACTCAAAAGAGCTTTAACAGACTAATATAAATAAGCAATAAAAAAACAAGCCTCTTTTGGCTTGTTTTTTTTGCTTTGTATAACAATAATATGCCAGAAGAAAATCAAGAAATTGTTGATGCTTTAATTCCAGTTCAAGATAAGTCTAAACCATCAAGATACTTTTCAGATCTCAAAGAAGGTGATAGGCCTCTTATCCCTTTACCACCTGACAATATGAGTGATATATCTTATCCTCAATTTGTAGAACCAAGGTGCACAATTTGTATTTCTCATTTCAGAGATTTAGCTGAGCATGTATTTCTGGAAAGTGGAAAAAAACCACAATCAGTTATCAATTATTTTGCTAAATATTTCGATGCTAAATTAAACTGGGTGCAAATTAATAATCACATGGAAAACCATTGTGATTTTAAGAAAATTGCTACATCAGGCCTTAAGAATTATGAGCAAAGAGAAGAACTTATTCAGCCATGGATTTTTAGAGAACATCAATTAGCTCTTACTGCTCTTCTCGTTGAATTGGACGATATCAGAGGTATGGACTGTTCAAAAAACAATGAAATGAAATTGAAAAGAGCTGCTATGGTTGAAAAACTGATCAGCAAAATTCTTTATCTTAAAGAGACAAGAGATAATCAAGGTGTATTTGCAATAAATATATTTGAAGTGCTGGTTAAACTTCATGAAAAAATGACTTCTGAAGATGACAAAAGAGTTATTAGAGATGAAATTACTCTTTTGCGAGAAAAAATTAAATCTGATAACTAATGAGAAAACCTACCCCTCAAAAACTGCAACAAAACGATATCAAGAGCCAATTAATTTCCCAAGCTAATGAAGTATCAAAGTTCTTCAAAGATAGCGGATATGCTGACTTTGCTGATGAAATTATTCCATCTACAAGAACAGAAGTAGCTCCGCCAGTAAAACCAACCAAGTCAAACTTCAATCCTGATCAAATTGTTGACATAATTACATTTATTGAACATCCATATTTTTGTAATCTGAAACCTCACCCCTGGCAAAGATTAATATTGAAATGTTTTTATATGGGACAAGAAGGAAGCACCAATATTGTTATTGATGATCTTCCAGAAGAACAAAGAGTTGGATGCAACGGCTGTATTTGGAACCATGTTCAACAAAATGAAATTGATATTTCAATAAAAAAACGAGAAGGCAAAATTGTCAAATCCTTATTTTCAGTTGACAATTCCCCTTGCTTAGAATGTGTAAGATTCGATGACAATACCCGCAAATTAAGATTCGAACAAGCAAAAGAAGATGCAACAAACCCTGATGCAATTAGGCTAATAGACAGACTGACTGAAAGACCTATTATTGATGGTTTTCAATCAGAAAAAGATTTGTTATTTTCTGAAGAATTTGATCCAAAACTTAGAATGCAAGTACTGGATAAAACTTCTAAGAGATTCAAGTTTCAAGAACTTGTTTTAGTACTTGGTAGACGTTCAGGTAAATCGTTCCTTGTGTCTGCCATTGCTCTATATGAACTATATAGGCTTATTGCTATGGGACATCCACAAGCAAGATATGGCTTGATGGACTTTGATCAAATTGTTCTTCTCAATGTTGCAAAAAATGAAGAACAGGCTAAAAATGCTATCTTCTCAAAAATCAAACAAACAGTCTTGGCATCTCCATTCTTTCAACCCTATATTGGAAAAGATACTGAACTTGAAATGAGATTTTTGACAGAAAACGATATCAAGGAAAATGAAAGAAGAATTGCACAAGGCTTAAATCCTTTTGCTGGTTCATTAGTTTTGAAATGTGGTTCATCAAGTGCTTCTGGTCTTGTCGGTCTTACTTGTTGGTGCATAATTATGGACGAAATTGCTGCTATGGCTGGAGACAATCCAGATAGCGGTTTGGATTATGCGCTTTACAACGAACTAAAACCTTCTCTTGCAACATTTGGCAAAGATGGAAAGATGATGATGCTTTCCAACCCTAAAGGTCCAATTGGCTTACTCTATGATTTGCACGAGAATAGACAAGAAGATCCTACAACTCTTGTAATGAGACTTCCAACATGGCTCGCTAATCCAAACATTGCAAAAGATATGCTTGAGAATGAAAAGAAGAAGAATCCAACTGAATTTCAGATGCAATACGGCGCTGAGTTTGGTGCATCATCTTCTGATCCAATGTTTACACAAGAATCCATACAAAGAATGTTCAGTAGCATGAGTATGGTAAGAAGACAAGAACGTCCAACTGAAATGTTTGAATATTTTTGTCACTTAGATCCTGCAAGAACATCTGACTATTATGCTGTAGCCGTGGCGCACACTGAAAATATGCAAGGGGTTTATGGACCAGATAGAAAACCCGCAAAAAGAGTAGTTATAGACCATATTCATTTTTGGAACCCTATGACTAAGAACCAACCAGTATCAGAGAGAGATGTTGAAGATTATGTAATTGATTTGCATTCGAGATTTAAGTTTGTTCAAGTTTCTATCGATCAATGGAATTCTCAATCTTCAATAATAAAACTAAGATCGCATGGAATCAATATTGTAGAAAAGCAATTCAATAAAGAATATAAAGAGAAGATTTACACTGAATTATCTCAGCTAATCAGAGAAGATAGAATTGATATTTATGACATATCAGGAGGAACATATCTTGATAGTGCCGGTAATAAAATTGAATTGAATGAAATACAAGAAGCTAAAACACAATTTCTATTTTTGCAGAAAAAATGGAAAGGCAAGAGATATTATATTGAATCTTTGTCAGGATATAAAGATGACATTTGTGATGCTGTAGCTGCTGTATCTTACGAATGCTCTACAAATAAAATTATTGTTAGATTGCCTTCAAGCCGAATGATAAGTTTGGGTGGAAGGTTTAAATAATTATTCCTTAAAATAATATTGTATGTCTATAAAAAAGGTTGCTCAATTTGGTGGTGTAGGCGGAGGTGGCAATGGTGCACCTTTTTCGCCAGGTCGTAGTCCTATTGGTAGAGGCGGAATGAATCCTGGTGGTCATCAAATCAATGAAAACTGGGATGAAAAAGCTACTACTGAAGATCGTTTAAAATCTGCAAGACAAAACGATTTTAATTTTGATGATTCAGATAAAAATATTGAAGCTCGTCACATGTTCATGCATAAAGATATTGAGAGCAATAAAAACTATATATTAACCCCTGAAGAAAGAAGATTAGAAAGATTTAGGGCACAATTACATGAATTTAATGAGCAACTCAAAGCGCATGCAAATAGCTTAGATACATACAGTGTTCAATATCTTAAAGCAAATGCTTATATGAAAGATGAAGATTTAGTTTCATTTGATATGTTACTTTCTAAAAGAAGACACTTTGATGATTCTAAAAAAAGAGTGTTTGAATACGAGGACAAAGTTCCTGATACTATTCAACCAGAAAGAAGTCACCCAGTACTTTCCAACAGACAGCTTGAACGTATAGCTATCATTGTTACAAGAGATCAAATTACTGAGCAAAATGATCCTGATGTTGAAGAAAGATCAGTATTTGACATTGCAAGAAAAACTATTCCACCTATAGGTAGAACTCCAGTATTAGACATCAATGTTGATGAATATATCACAAAATTACGTCAACAATACACTCCACAAACTGAGGGTCTTTTGGAAATGAAGGACAATATGCATGATTATACTGATCCAGATACTTTACCAACTCACATTAATCCAAATGATGTTTCTAAAAAATCAATCCCTTACCAACCAAATTTAGAAAAAAGCCCAGAGGGTATATTACATCCAAATAAAACACCAAAGAATTTATTTGATAGAAATAACATGGCTGAAGATGAAGAAGATATTGGCCATGAAGCTATGGATGTTACTGAAGTTTACGATGGCTCTCAGTGGTTTGGTGCTCACTCTCCAGCATCATTTTCATACTAATATGTAAAATATTTGTATGAAATATGATTATCTAATTGTTGGGGCTGGATTGTTTGGCTCTATTTTTGCCTATGAAGCTAACAAAATTGGGAAAAAAGTTTTAGTAATTGATAAAAGACCTCATATTGGGGGAAATTGTTACACAGAGAAATATCAAGACTATCACATTCACAAATATGGTCCTCATATTTTTCATACTTCTCAAAAATACATTTGGGACTATGTAAACCAATTTACTGAGTTCAATAATTACAGTCATAGAGCAAGGGCATACACTCATGACAGATTTTACTCTTTACCAATAAACTTAACAACCTTGCATCAAATTTGGCCAGAAATTAAGACACCTTCTGATGCTATTAAGATAATTAATAAAGAAATAATTCCTTGCGAAAATCCTCAAAACTTAGAAGATTTCATTCTTTCGCAAGTTGGTCCCACTTTATATGAATTATTAATAAAGGGATACACAACTAAACAATGGGGAAGAGATCCAAAACTGCTCCCATCATCTATCATTAAAAGGCTACCGATTAGGCTTAATTTCAGTGATAGATATTACCCAGATACAGATATTTATGAGGGTATTCCAGTTGATGGCTACACACCTATTTTTGAAAAGTTGCTAAAAGACATAGAAGTTAGTTTAGATACTGATTATTTCAGTAACAGAGAATACTTTGACAAAATAGCGAATAAGGTAGTTTATTCTGGCCCTATAGATAGTTTTTTCAATTATATGTTTGGCGATTTGGAATATAGATCTCTTGAATTTAAACATAAAGAAATTGTCAGTAAAGATTATCAAGGTTGTGCGGTTGTAAATTATCCCTCTTTGAATGAATCTCATACAAGAGTAATACAACATAAATATTTTAGTTTTGGTAAATCTGACATCGACTATGTTAGTTATGAATATTCTAAGACTTATGACAAAACTAATGAACCTTATTATCCCATTAATGATGAATCAAACAATCTCGTTTATAAAAAATATAAAGATTATTCAGAAAGCTTCAAGAATATCATCATTGGCGGTAGATTAGGCAACTACAGATATTACGATATGGATATGTCTATAGGTAATGCTTTAGCAGCTTTGAAAAAAGAATTTGCAGGTTTTAACCCTTAAATTCCATAACTGAAAAATTATGAATTCAATATTTATAAGAAAGATTTTATCAACTGCACAAAAACTTGACAGACTTGGCAAATACAAAGCAGCTGATGAAATATTCTTGAAAGTATCTCAGTATGGACCCAATGGTAATGAAAAAAATCCATCAGTTCAATACTACGAGATGGACCTAATACAACAAGAACTTGATGAAAATGAATTCAATTATCGTACCAAGAAACCTAACTTAAGAAAACCAGAATATTACGATTTAGGTGGAGAAGCTGATGGTCCAAACCAAGAGGGCTTATTGAATGGCCCTGACAGTGTTCCAGGGCCAGCTTTTATTGACCCAGGTAATGTAGCTTCCAGTCCTTCAATGGCCGGAGGAGACTTGAGTTCTTTTACTTGGGAAGAAGCCTACGAAAACAATCCATTCCCACAAGTTCCAAGAAGATAAGGAAAAATATTATGCCTATACCTATTAAGCCAGTTCATTCATTAGATTTGCATGCAGAGATTTTTGATGGTCCTTCAATGGAAGGTCTTGGTCTTTCTTCAATTCAAATCCAAATGTTAGGATTAGCTCCAACTGTCAAAGAAGCATCAATAAAAGTTGGTGATAAATATATCCAACTTCTGAAAACAATTGATCAAAATATCAATGAAGTTGTCACTGCTGCTAACACAATTATGAATCACAAAGATGGCAAAATCTGCACTGTTCCATCCAATATTTCAGACAATGATCTTTTAGCCCTTAAAACAGCTGGATTACTTCATGGAAATGGTAGATCAGTAGAACTTACAGACAGAGCCAAACTTGCACTCAGAGACCATTATTTAAGCACAGATACTACTAATGAATTTAGAAAATCAAGAACTAAAGACAAGTTTGATTTAAATGAAGCAAGAACTGTTAAAGTTTCTAATTCTAAATTCGTAAAAGTAGCTTCTTGACTCACTGATGACGAATTCCGTGAAGAATTCGATATAAGATTTATTGCAAATGATGACAAAAGTAGAGCTAAAGGCTTGATGTTTGCAAAACCCTTAAAAGAATACGAAGTAGTTTATTTTATATTCCCAAATAGGGGTTGTCATTCATTCTGGAATAAAGATGTTGACTTTTCTTTATCTTTAGCTTTTTTAAATGATAAACATGAAATAGTTGACTTCCAAGACTTAGAAAAACAAAGCCCTAAATCTGTTTCACCAAAAAATGACCAAGTCAAATTTGTTGTAGAAGCTAATAAAGGCATTTTTGAAAAGTTAAAAATCAAAATTGGCGACAAAT
>Ga0247723_1000197_pt1 | contig 38646 bp, 55 predicted proteins | sample MSEWelMarce5H_FC_FD_189079 | JGI IMG/M metagenome (GOLD analysis project Ga0247723, IMG submission 189079) | Subsurface sediment microbial communities from gas well in West Virginia, United States - MSEEL Well Study Marcellus 5H_FC | ecosystem: Environmental > Terrestrial > Deep subsurface >... | reverse complement strand
GTGCATGAGCCGAACAGTGAACCGCCATGTCGTTTTGAGGTGCCGTATCGGTGTTTTTGCCAATGGCGTCAGAACCGCACCTATTCTCACTTAGGCATTATGCGTATGGAACACGGTTCGGTGTGTGATTGGAATGTTGCAATGTTTTGAAAAGTGTGCTTATGATGTTTGGCATCGGAATCGGCAACGGTAATCCGACAGGGCATGAATCCTGTTGGGTAGGGTCACCACAACCGAACGAATAGGACCTGATGCAAGTGAATCGGTCCGCCACATGTTGACAACCTACGGCTATGGTCGTAGTCACTGTATGAACATTGGAGTCGCAGGGCAACCTATTCTTCCACAATGAAATGTGGAACGGCGTAAAGCGACACGGACAGAATTTATTCTGTTCAACATGGATGACTATCGGATAATCTGTAGATTATGTTTGACTAGTCGTATTTGAGGTCGTGGGTTTCATTGGACACGGTGTAGGGTACGGAATTGGGCATGGTTGGAATTACGAGAGTTCATCATGAAATGATGTTGGGAGCGACAAAGATTCGCCAATGTCACGGTAAGCATACAGGCAGTATGCCAACTACAAGTATGGACGAGCATTATGCTCTAGAGTGCTTGTGGTTGTAGCGAGGTTCAATTCCTTGCCTTTCCGCTACCCTTTCAGGGTATATAGTAAACTGGTGGCTAAGGTAAATGCTTTAGCATTAGATGTCCGTGAACGGACAGCCAACAACACGCTATGGAGGTTACACATGGCAACGAAAGCACCAAAGATTATGTCGGTAGATACCGACACGATGCGAGTTCTCGTCAAATATGACGATGGCTCACAAAATACGGTTCATGTCAGTGACATGGACAAGAGTTCACTTATCAAACTTGGAACATTCTTGAATGTTCGCTGGGTTGGTACTCCGATGCACAAGTCGTTGGACACAATCCAACGGATTGTTAACGCTAAAATGTTGGGTGTTTCGGCTCCTTCGGAGCCACCTGTTATTGCTAAGCCTTCGGCTTCTGCTGTCCCTGCTGTGATGCCTAGTGCATTGCCGAATGGTGGTTCGTTGGATGCTGTTATTGCAACTATGGTTGCAAACATTATGCAATCGGTTCCTGTTGGTATCAACAAGGATGAGGTTACGAATATCGTTGACGATATTCTTGCTCCGATTGCTATGGATAGTGCTGTTGCTTTGCAACGGCTTAGCGATAAGATTGACGCTTTGCAACCGAAGGTTACACAAATTGTAGTCAAGGACCGTCCGATTGTCACCCTGAAGGGTGTTCAGCATAAAGTGTTTTCCGACATTATGATGTCGGTTGGTGCTAGGTGCAACACTTTCCTTGTGGGTCCTGCTGGTACTGGCAAGACTACGATTGTGGCTCAAGCGGCAGATGCGTTGGGTTTGGATTTTCATGCTGAAAACTTGACAGCGGCAACTACAGAGTATGCCTTGAAAGGTTTCAAGGATGCGAACAGCAATTATGTTCCTACGAAACTTCGTGAGTTCTTTCAGAACGGCGGTGTTTACTTGTTGGATGAAATTGACAACGCTAATCCGAATGTTCTCGGAGTTCTTAACTCCGCTTTGTCCAATGGCTTTATGGCTTTCCCTGACGGAATGGTCAAAAAACATGACAACTTCATCGCTGTTGCGGCAGGAAATACATACGGCAACGGTGCAACCGCTGAGTATGTGGGTCGTAACCCGATTGACGGTGCCACTTTGGACCGTTTTGCGTTCTTCAATGTAGACATTGATGAATCGGTTGAGGATGCGATGTTGGCAGGGTATTCGTTGCCTTCGGCAATTGCTAGGACATGGGTTACAGCGGTTCGTAAATCCCGACAGAATGTCGGTGAGGCTGGACTGAGAGTAATCGTTTCACCTAGGGCTACGGCAAATGGTGCATCGTTGCTTCAACAGGGCATGGACATTGAGAAGGTGTACGCCGCTACGGTTCTCAAGGGTGCTAAGCAGGACCAAGTTGAGAAGATTCGTCAAGGTGTAACCTTGTCGGTGTCGGCTTAATCATTCAGGTTGTGGAGTCCCTTCGGGGACTCCACCAGTCATAATCATTATAAAATTTCAACTGGAGGTTGAATATGTTCACAAGTAACACGGTTACTCAGCAGTTAAACGGCAGAGCCGTTCATGTTGATTATTTTGATTCGTTCGGTGCAATGCTCAAATATGTGGAGCAGAATCCTCATATGGGTCAATGCAACAAGGACGGTAGCAACGGTTGGGACGGTATGAAAAACTTCGCTGAGGCTAATGAATTAGCCCGTAGCGGTTGGCATGACATTCGTCCCGAAGTTGAGAAACTTCTCAACAACATGTCCGAAGTCATTGCCGACAGGTTGGAATTGTCCCCTGCTATGCAGTGGAATGTCGCTGGTGGTGTTGTGGATGTTGGTCGTTACTGTGGTAACGAACCGATGTGCATGATTGACTTCCCCATGGAACCTCAGGAGCGTATGGGTAAGGTTGTCAAGTTGTTCATTGACTACGGTGCATCGGCAGGATTCACTGGTGAGTTCATTATGAAACGGGGCATAGTGTTACTGGCTCTTGTTGACACTTTACAGAAACTCGGTGTTTCTGTAGAGATTTATGGTGAGACAGCGGTTTCAAGCGGTAGCACATTGCATACCACGGTCACGAAATTGCATGACCCGACAGACAAGTTGGACATTGATGAATTGATGTTCACCTTGGCTCATCCTGCGATGCTTCGCCGTATGGCGTTCGCTGTTCGTGAAATGTCATCCTGTAGTCAGGGCATCAGTGCTTATGCTGGTGGCACCTACGGTTCAACGGTTCACACGGTGTATGCTCCGACAGTGAACGCAGACATTCGTATGGAACGCTTGGAGCGTCAGGCTACACAATGTATGGAGCATCCTGTAGAATGGGTTATGCAAACCATAACGGGGCTGAATTTAATCTGAAAGATTTAGGGTGTGGCACGGTGAGTAACCTTCACCGTGTTACACCTTTGGTGTAATATAAAAAAATAGAAACAACCTAGGAGGTTGACATGTTAGGTAAATGTGCAAAAGTTATACTGTTATGGACAGCGTTTTTCGCTGTTTTGTGGTTATGTTATGGTATGGTTGGTAAACCAACCCATTTCATGGCATACATGTTTTGCTCTGCATTGTCGGTGGCTGCTTTTGTCCCCGCCATGTATGAAACGATTCTGTTTGTCGGGTTTATGATGTTGCAAAACATTCCTGTAGAGGATGAGTACCTTGAATGGGACGATGCACCATTGTCGGATGACATGTGGGCTGTTACGATTGGTGCGCCGAACGGTTTGTTTTTTCACCTGTACCAAGATAGGGACCCTGCGTTTGCTAACCTGTTTGTTGGTGAGTTGCGTGAACGGGACGGAAACATAATCCACATCTTGGACAGGGAACACTTCAGCACACAAAAGTCGTGTGTTGATTGGTTCACAAAGAAAGCATCCGAACTAGAATCGTATTACTCAACTAACCCAATAAGTTAGTTGTACCCACTAGGACGAAAACCCATAGTGTTAACTCATTATGGGTTCCGTAAGTATAGGCTTACGCTGACGAGTCCAGTATGACCTACACCTTGGAGGTGTGTTATCAAAACATTAACTAGCGGTGCGTTGCTCCCATGTGGAGTTGGAAATCCAATTGAGCCAGCAATTGTTGGTGACCTAGAATCCATTCAACATTATGTTGGTGGATGTATTGATGCGGTTCGTACAGAACTGGAAGACGGAACTGTTATCGTTGGCTACTGCCATGATGAGGGTTTGATATTGAACTTGGAAACGAACTGGTTCGCTAGTGCGTTGTTTAATCGTCAGTTGTGTGGTCCTGTTGTGTTGGTGTCGGGTACTTCACCTGACGGTGAGTATGACGGTGAGAATTATGATTTGCCTGAAAACTTTTACAAGTTTCTGACAACAAATTTCACTAAACGGGTTGCCGATACATACAACGAAACGATGATTATGTCGGCAGGTATTGCACTTGCTAGACAAATTGGCATCTTGGATGAAGAAGAAATGCTAGTGTTAGACGAAGAACTTGAACGAGCATCCGAAGGTGACGATGACGACTTCGTAAAACATATGCAAGAAATTGCGAAGCGTTGCGAAACATTAGGTCCTGTCAAAAAGGGCGATACTGTTAAATCTATGATTTCCGACATAGAAAAAATGTTGGCTGATGAAGCCGAAGGAGGTAAATAATGCGAGTACCAATGAACAGTGACGGGGGGAGGAGTCTCCCCCCGTTGGTCCCGAAGGGCGTTTATAAATGTCCTAAGTGTGCCAGCGAGATAGAAGTGTTTGTGCGAATGTCAATCCCTCCTGCATGTCTAAATCATACGGGTGGTCCAACTACTATGGAAAAGAGTAAAAAATAATGATGGTTGAAAAAGCGTTCCCGACATGGTCGGAAGAAGATATGGTTGCATGGGAAAACATGGATGCACCAACACGCCGTGAATATGTGCTAGGGTCAGCATTAGGTCATTTGACGGACAAACCGTCAACTTGGGTAAGCAAAAAAGAAATAGAAAAACAAATAGGAGGAACAAAATGAAAAAGTCCGTGAAGTGTCCAATATGTAACGGTCCTATACCGAACGCTTTGCATGAGGGTGAATACTCTGGTGCGTTGAGTCGGGTTGATAATGAAACAGAAATTTGTTCAGAGTGCGGAGTGTTTGAAGCGTTGCAAGGTTTGCAAAGATTTCATGATTCACGCCGTACAACTATTGTTGAGGAGGCATAATGTTTATTAAAGCAGTAACACCGAACTGTCCCATTTGTGGTGTTGCCACAGATGTTATGGTGGATTTCGCAATGTATAAAGCGTGGTGTAATCGTGAAATACTTGTCCAAGATGCGTTCCCGCATATGTCAAAAGAGGAGCGTGAAGTGTTGATGACAGGTACACACCCTGATTGCTGGAACATAATGTGGGCTGGCATAGACGAAGAAGAAGAACTAGGAGCATTAGATGAGTGAGCATGAGTGGTTGGATGATGTTACACCTATTGGTGTCAGTCAAGATTCGTTGGCAATACAAAACATGTGGATGGGTAAACGCATAGCAGAAACTATGGATTATGATTTATCCAACCCGCAGGACATTTTGTCTTGGCTGGCATCAGTAACAGATTTTCATGACAAGTTTGTGGAATCAGCAGGCACTCATGTGTTGGATTATGATTCGTTGCAACCTTTGATTGAAGACCCGAATATTCTGATTCATTGGAAAAACATTCGTGAAACGGTCATTAACGCTGTGCGTCAATTCCCTGTCAAATCTGTTTTAGATGTTCTAGAAAAAATTGAAGTCTCTTTAGATGATTTCATGACCGCTATGACAACAAACAAGTTTCATCGTTACATATCGGAGCAACAATTCCGTGACTTTGAAACCGACATGCTGAAAAGGAACGCCATTTTAAGCAAAATAGTCATAAAACATGGCATAATTCGTAATCTTGTGATTACTTTCCGTGACCTGTATGAACCCATGGTAATTCGTTTGCATGGACAAGGTAATGACATGACTAAAATGCGAAAAGAATTTCATGCAATGATTCGTGCTGGACAAAATCCTAAAGAGATTATCCAAGCCATAAAAGACAAATACGATATTACTTATACACTTGGTGCAATTAATAATTATCGTAAAGTTCATGCACTTGACTTACAGTAATGTGTTACACTTGTTCATTGTCCATGCTAAATAATTGGAGGTACTTATGAAAATTAATGAGACAGAGAAACGAATATATGTTAGGCAGTCATGGTTAGGTGACATGGCTATCTGCCCTGAACGAGCAAGGTTGGGTCATGTCCGACCCGACCTACGGACGGGGTCGGATGCAACCATAATTGGTACAGCATTACATGCTGGTATTGAATATGTTTTGCAGTTTCCCGAAGGGGAAACCTTTGAGCAAATGAAAAATGTTGTCAATATGCAATATGAATTGCTTGAAGCAAGTCCACACAAGAAAACCAACATTGACGCAGAAAAAATTCCTGCCTATTTGGAATCTATGTGCATGTCATTTTATAATGACATCTTACCCCATGTGGAAACAGGTGGACGAGTGGAGCATTACTTTAAAGCGCCACTCGGCATAGAAATCAACGGTTATGAAATCTGGCTAGAAGGAACCATGGATTATATTTCACCTAGCGGTGTAATCTGGGACTGGAAAACATCCAGCCGTACCTACAACATTAAAGAAAAACAGAAATCTGCTATTCAACCTACGGTTTATGCTGAAGCGGCAGTCCGACTAGGATTATGCCCCGACTATCCTGTGCAATTCAGGTACGGTGTTATGGTCCGAAGCGAAGCACCTAAATTCCAAATCGCTACCGTGGAACGAACCGAACAACACGCTTTATGGCTACGACATTTAGTTCGTGGAGCCGTAACCTCGTCACTGAAAACTGGTTACGATGACAACTGGTTCATGAACGATTCGTCCACGCTATGTTCACAATCGTGGTGTTCATATTGGGACATCTGTAAAGGTGCATGGTGTGGCGATAGAGAAGTTGCTTTCGCAAACCAAAGTTTAACTGACTAGAACATGATACAATTAATTCCAGTTTACGAACGACTCGGCTGTAGGAAGTACCTCCAGTACCTAGGTCGGGTCGTTCACAAATGTAATACCAAAACAAACAAGCAGGAGGCTTGACATGAGTACCGTAAGCAAAGACCAATCCATAATCACACAGGTGGCAGCAAAAATTGCTGCTGACCTGACACCGAAAACCGATGACCTAATGGCAAACATTGCCAATTGGAACATTGCGTTTGAAGCAACAACCGAAGCACTACTTACCGTTCATGGTATGACCAAAGGTCAGCCAGCAGTGACAACAGAACGAATCCTTGAAGGTTTTGAGGGTTCAACCGTTGTGACTACAACACCTGAAATGTATGCCAATGCAACACAACCAGCATCGGCACCAACATGGGCTAAGGAAGCAGTTTCCGCTCCAGCAGGTGGCTTTCAGGTCAGCATCAAAGGCAAGCAACACGGACCAATCCCAGCATGGCTAAACGCAGAGTGCGCCAAAGTTGGTGTGAGAGAAGTGTGGGACAACCGTGACGGTCTTGCCGCCAATCCTAAGCGTCCTTGGTTTAAGGCTGTTCAGGGCGACAGCGCATTTTGGGAACCAAGAGCAAGGCGATAACTCGCCATGGCTCCTGATTATGAGGAGCGTTGGGCAAAACTCGGACGGGGCGAAAATATCGCTCCGTCCGATTTGTCTTTAACGCCAAAGTTTTCGTACTACGAACCACTGGTTAAGGCTGCCGATGATTATGTTCATTGGGCGCAATCACCAAGCGAACGCATCTACTTAGGCTTTGAAAACATTGACTCAGAAATGCGTGGCATTGCACCAGCAGAACTATGCTTAATCAACGGATACTCACACAGCGGTAAAACGCTTGCGTTGCTACAAATTCTTGTAGCGAACCGTGACAAGCGTGTCGTATATTTCTGTCCTGATGAACCCCGAACACTAACTTTGATTAAGTTGGCTTGCGTTATGCACGGTGTAGATTCTAAACAGTTGGAACAACAAATCTCATCCAATGACCGTTCCGCTATAACACTGTTAAAAGAAACCGCTACAGAACACTTCCCGAACCTTGCGGTCTTTGACCAAACAGTTTCGTTGCTTGACATGGAGCGTGCATTATCCGAAGTATCGGATGCTATGGGCGACCCACAGTTAATCGTTGTGGACTACTTGGACCTGATTACAGGCGGTGGAGAAGATGTCCCGTCCAAAGCAAACGCCATAAAAGCGTTCGGCAAACGCCATAATAAACCGTTGCTTGTGTTGCATCAATCGTCACGCTCATCAGGAGCGGACGGCAAAAAGCAAACAATCAGTTCGGGTGCATACGGTGGAGAGCAACAAGCCACACACATCATAGGTGTACGCCGTAAACGCTTTGAAATAGAATCACACATCCGTGAACTGCAAGACAAGTTGGAGCGTGCCACCAACACAGAAAAGATTATGGACCGCATAGAACAACTACAATATGACTTGCGTATCCACATGGATACCCTTACACTCAACTTGGTCAAGTGCAAGCGTCCAGCATCAAACCTGCTAGACGACATGGACTTCACCATTGAATACGGAACAGGAAGATTACATAAACTAGACAGCAATGTCTTACCTTGGCGTGAGTCACGACCCATCATAGATGGCGAACAACTCGTTATAGCCGACAGTCTGGAGGACTGGTGATACCCGATTATCTATTCAAAGATTATAAAACTTTGTTTCGTGGACGAACAGATGTGTACGGACACAACGAAGGACGATGCGTCAAAGAACACCTAACAGACGAAGTCCTACAAGCACACCTAGAAGGCACAGCACCAATGGGTGTTTACCCTATGGTGCCAAAAGACGGTCAACATTATGTTGTATGGGGATGCTCCGACTTTGACACAGCAGATGCACTAGAAAACGCAATCAAACTTTATGACACACTAGAAGTAGTGGGCATCAAGTCGTGGATTGAACGGTCACGGTCCAAAGGGTATCATGTATGGGTATTCGCTGAAACACCTGTCCATGCTAAAGATATGCGTAACATGTTTCTTGCTGCACACGCCGTAGCAGAAGTACCAGCGTTAGAAGTTAACCCGAAACAACCGACTCTTGGAGTCGGTCAGTACGGCAACTATGTTCGCTTACCATACCCGAATGTTCACGATGTCTATACAGACAAGCAACGGTTCCTATATAGACAGCACATTGAAGCAGGCAACCATGGTGAATCCAAAGTTCTGTTCCTAGATTTCTGTCGCAAAGCAATAGAGCAACGCACCCCAGCATCGCTAATTGAATCCATTGCGGCAATGCACAAAGAACATAAACCCAAAGTTATTAACACCGACTACCTGTATGACGCAACACTTAACGATGCGATGCAGACCCTAAGCCCTCTCGGCAAAGTTATTTGGCGTGACGGACCTTTACAGGGCAATGACCGCTCTCGCACTCTGACCAAACTTGGTCACGAGTGTGTTCGTAGCGGGCTGAATCCCAGCCAAACTAAAACGATTATAAAAACTGCTGACATCCGTTGGGGCAAATACCATTTGCGTACCAATGGCGAGGACGAAATAGATAAACTGGTAGTCAGGGTACATTCGTGAAACTCATAACACTAGAACCATGGGAATATGAACACGCTTGCGATGTTGGCATCCGTAGATATACAGCGAACTGGACCAAACAAGATGCTGCTCATTATGCGAACAAGGCAATGCAAGAAGATAATCGCACTGCGCAGGTTGCTGCCGCAGTATGCGAATTAGCCGTAGCGAAGCACTGTAACACTTACTGGTCTGGTCATGTCTGGCACGCAACTGACCATAACAAATATAAACATATTGCTGATGTAGGTAAAAATATTGAAGTAAAAAGATTGCGAACACGAACTAACGCTCCTGTGCGCAGACATCAATTAGGAATGGGATTAATTCTTTTTGTAGCAAAACCAGTCATGCCCGAATTAAAAGAAGTAGAAGTGTATGGATATATTCCATATGACCAAGCGTGGGAACTTGGAACACCATCAGATTATGACCCAAACAATACACGCTTAATCGGTCAAGAACACCTAAAGGAATACACAGCATGAAGATAAAATGTAAACAATGTGCAGTTACAATTGAACACGACCCAACACAAATGGTGTCATGCCACTGCGACCCCGATGCAACATCATGGATTGCCATAGGAAAAGATGAACGGCTTATCAAACTGTCAGGTTCTAACATAGAAATTATAGAACAATGACAACAATTATCGCAATCCAAGGTGACGACTACTGCGCAATCGGTTCCGACTCCCAATGGACAGACGACTACAACCGCATCGGCAAAATGAACCAATCCAAAGTTGTCAGCGTAGGCAGATACCTAATTGGTGCCGCAGGAGACACCCGTGGAGCCAATGTAATCCAACATGCGTTTAACCCACCAATCCTGCAACCCAAACTTAACGGCGCACGACTAACCAAATTCATTGTCTCACAGTTTGTCCCCGCCTATAAAGAATGTTTAGAAGCCCATGGTGCAGGCAGACCACAATATGATGACCAGCCAGCGAAATCAGCAAACGAAATTCTCGTTTGCGCCAACGGAATCATCTTTCAAATTGACGAAGATTATGGAACCGAAACCGACACATGCAACCTGTATGCAATCGGGTCAGGCGCACACTACGGTCTTGGTGCAATCCAAGCATACACGAACAGCAAAAAGGTTCCATCAACCAGCGCTAAACAAATCTTGTTAAAGTCTTTGACTATTGCGGCGAAGTTTGACTCTGGTAGCGGCTCACCATTCCATACCTTTATACAGACCGCTAAACCATAATGGCTGCTAAACGCAAAAACAAAAAGAAACCATACAGCATCAGCGTTGCGTCTAAACCCATACCCAAAGGCAGACCACGCATGACCCGTTATGGTCGTGTGTTCACACCAGCAACCACATTACAAGCAGAAGTTATCATCGCCGAAGCATGGGACGGACCCAAGTATGAAGGTTTAGTTGAACTTGACTGCGTGTTCACACCCGAAGGCACAACCGTGACAGTCACACCAGTTGACGGCACACAATCAAAGTTGCGTGGCGACCTAGACAACTATGTGAAACTGTTAATGGACGGATTAAACGGTGTTGCATGGCTAGATGATAAACAAGTAATCGTAGTCAGGGCGGAAAAGCGATGAGCAAAAACCAATCTGATTATGATATTCCAGCCCGCAAATTTGACTTTCACACCGACCTGAGGTTTGGTAAAAAGGGTGAGAAACTTGTAGAAGATTTCTTAGATGCAATGTCGGACGGTTCCTTTGAGGTCAAAACAGACCGCTACAGGAATGGGCGCATGGTTCTAGAAATGACACACAACCCTAGGAAGAAAGTAGATGAGGAAGGTAAAGCATTATGGAAGCCCTCTGGGCTTGCCATAACGAAAGCAAAATGGTGGGTATATGTTTATACCTTGGATGGCTCCTTTGTAATCGTCAGCACGGACAGAATGAAACGATACCTAAAAGCCAACAAGGAGAGATTTAATCCAAAGAAATATCACGGATTCGCTATGGCATCCAGTAACCCTTCAAAAGGATATTTGTTGCAACCCGAAGATGTGATGGACATGATGATTAACACGGAATACGATGAAATACGAACCGACAAGTAAACTAGAACACACAGAAATCGCATTGTTAATGATGCCTTTCTCTGATGAACAAACAGAAACAGATTGGGAACTTGTTGAACTGGTAGGTGATACGCTGTCCACGCTAAGCGAACTAGACCAACAGGCTTTACATGGAATATTTTATAACCGAAACACTTACCAAGAGTTAGCGAGCGACTTGGGCATTAAGGCAAAGTCGCACGCATGGCGAAAAGTGGATTCCGCTTTAAACAACCTTAAAAAGGCGTTACTAAAAAACGAAAGATTTATTGAAATGATGGGAGAAAAATATGAATTATAAAATATGGGACTCGGCAGCAGAATATGTTGTCAGCAGTATGGAAGAAGACGCAAAAAATCAGATGCCCGACCCGAAAGACTTTTCGTCACACGAAACTTTTCTGAGCAGGTGGGTTCTTAAACTCCAAGAAGGTGAATACGACAAGGACGACATTGAACTGGTCGTAGATGTCCTCAGGTCCGCTGGTGTGCAATCGTTGCAACAGATGACATCAGTTGGAATCCCATACAACCATGATGACATGGTTGAACTGTTGTGCCGCAAACAACACGATTATGGTCATCAAAACATAAACAACTTTGGCATCCTAGGGTTGGCTGTGCGTATGTGCGACAAAATTGCTCGCATCAAAAATCTGGTAAGTCGTGGCTCCCATGGAGTCAACGAACCGCTAGAAGACTCATACCGTGACATTGTGGGTTATGCTACAATTGCTGTCATGTACCATGAGGGAACATTCCAATACAAACTAGAAAAGGACATCTGATGTCAGATTACGGAAAAATGGGAACACATTACGAAATTGATGGAAACGATTTATTTGTTAACGAAAAATTTATTGTTTCAACATTAATGGCGATAGTATTCGCCTTACGAGAAATCCACGAAAAAGACATGCCAAACCTTGACGGTGCCATTGAACAACTAGCAGGAAACATTTATGAAGAACTTAAACTTGCCGACCCTTTTGGAACAATTAAAGATGCTGGAGAAGGAACTGACTGAACAAGGCGCACCAAAAACGGCGATACGCCGTTGCCAAGATTTGGAAGTGTCAATCAACTGGCTGGAAAAACATGCGAGACGATGACCTAAACCCCGAAGACATGACCGAACTAGAAGGTATCTTCGCTCAGATGATTGAGGATAACGAAACAGGTTTCGTTATGGAATTTATTATAAGTCGCCTAGCCGCCAAAGAACTAGATGAGGCGTGGACAAACGCTCAAGACGGGAATGTTCACGCCCTGTATTTGTGTTTAAATGAATACGATAAAATTATGAACGAAATCCGTTACGCCTTAAACGAAGACAACTAATCACTTAGGTTTAGTTAATTTTCCTTGTTCAACTAAACTGTCAAGGTAATCTTTCAGTTTGATTTCACGCCCACGGGCTTCGCTTGACTGTTGCTTCGGTCCGACATAGCGAACAGGGATACCAAACCAGTTCATAATGTTAGCCAACTGTCGTTCGCTGTAAGAATCTTTTCCACCTGTAGCACCACCAGTAACACGGTTCAACTGTGCAAGAGTTGGAAGAATGTTTTGAACAATATATGGTACACGCTCATCAATTGTTGGTTCACCAGTTTTTGGGTCGGTACCAACAAGTGCATCTCCACCAACCAAATTGGCGACACTTCTCAAAATTGCTGCATCTATACCACGAGCAGGAACTTTCTTTTTCTTGAACGGTCCAACATCAATACCAAGTTGTTTGCCAGCCGCCATTTCAATAGGAACTTTCAACAGCGGTGTTAACTGACCAATCAATTTTGCAGGGTTAGTTAATGACTCTAACTGCTGTCCGAGCCGAACATTCGGTAGGTCAGGGGTGACAACCCATTGACCGCCCTCAGAGTTAATCCCACCAATAGCACTTGGGTTCCAGTCAGCAATCCATTTAGGCATCATAATATCGTCACCAACTGGTGACGATGCTGCAATCTTGTCGTAAGTAATATATGCGCTTGGGTTTGCCCATTGTTCAACAACTTGCAACGGAACATTTCTGCTAGTCCAAGTCCAAAACGGAACAACCTTGCGCATTGCTTCGTCCACATTGCTCATATCGCTATAATCAAAATGGTAACGACTGATGCGGGCTACTGCTTGGTCAAATGTTTGACCTCTAGTGAGGGAGTCAATTGCCATTGGCATACGCACTGCACGCTCAACAAAGTTATTCTTATTTTGAAACAACCTTGTGTAAGAGTTGTTGATAGCCCTTTCACCAAACGAACCACGGATACTTAAACCAGCAAGTTCATCGGACATTCCACGACCAGTAGCCTCGGTTGCACGCCATGCTGTTTCATAAATAGCCGATTTCTCTGGCGGCAACTTAGACAAGAAAGTTTTCCATTCTTCAGGACCCTTGCCAATAGCCCGTGCTGCACGCACACCCATAAGCATGTGTTCTGCGTCCACACCAGCAACATGATTCATAAAGGTCGCAGAGAAACCGTTACGCACAAAGAAACCAACACTGGATGTAGCGTAAATTTTAAAGAAGTTCATTGATTCGCCCAATACCTTCATAAACGCATTTCGGTTTGTTTGATTGCGCAATTTCTCCAAGTTTGGTTTCCAAGTTTTAAGAAGTTCATCAGGCATCTGAACACCCAAACCATAAATCTCTGACCAACCTTCTTCGGTTGTGTCAATAACACGACCCAACCAACCTGAACTAGCCATATTGATTGCTGCTTCAAGTTGTGGCAAAGCAGCATTTTCCAACCGTGCCAACTTCGCTTCATTGGCGTGTAACAAAGTTGTTACACGCTCATAAGCGGCTTTAACCTTCGGGTCAACAAACACATCCATAGAAGCCAAAGTCCTATCAACCTTGCGCACCCATGCTTGCGCTTCTCCAGCAGCCGCACCCTTTGGAGGTGTGGCACGCAACAGAACTCTAATGTCTTGAATATCTTTAGCGAGGACATTACCCGTGGTGTTGTTCCAAGTTTTAAGAACCTTTGCTTGGTTAAACATAATGCCAAGTTGATTTTGCAAAGTATCAGCATGTTCAGTAATCTGCGTTGTTTTAATACCCAAACGCTTGTAAGCATCATCAATATCCTTGGTGGTTTTTGCGTAACCACGCTGAACAGCAGTTTCCCTAGCAACAATCATATTTTGTGCTTGTTCACGACTAACAACTTTTTTGGTTCCACCTAATGTGATTTCGGTAGCATCCGTGGCTGCAAGAACTTCTTTCGCTTTTTGTGTCTTTATGATTCTTGCGTTCTGAGCCTTGGTAATTCCACCCTTGCGTCCAGACAACTTTTTCAGTTCTTCCTTAGCGGCAGATGACATGTCAACCTGTGTTATAAACTGATTGATTTCATCTTCTTTTGCTGCTCTAGCCAAAGTAGAATTTAATGCTTGTTCCTCATAACTGCCGTTAAGAACATCTTGAATAAATTCGTTGTCTTTAACATACTGACTGGAGGAGGTGCTTTGAAGATTTGGTTTTGGTGCAGACCATTCTGGGCGCATCAAAACAGCATATTCACCAGCAATGTTCGGGTCTTCAATCGCATCATCAAACCATGACTGCGGAACAATTATGCCGTTCATCTGACCTTCATTAACGAAAGCCAAATGTTTACCCAATGCGGATTCAACAACTTCCCTAGCCAAAACATCCACATCTTCGGGGTCAACAGCAGGAAACACTGCGTGCAACTGATTTTGAATATCTGTCAACGCATCATGCACAACATCATCACCCACGGCTGTCCCTGCTGGAACACGACCATGAAAGTTGATTGTGTCAATCAACATAGCGAACTCAGGATAAGCCTGTTCAAACTCAGGACTAAAAGCACCAGTTCTTGCCTTGGTAGTGATTTCTTCTCGCATAATCAAAGCCAACTCAGGCATACCTGTTTCTTCCAAAGCAGTAGCAATATTGTCAGCCATGCCATTAGGAGCATCATTAAACAATGATGCAAACTGCTCAGGGTTACGCAAGTCAATCATAGAATCTTCCATAGGAGCATGGACAGCAACAGAACTAGGGTACTGCGCAAAACCTGCGTCAGTATTCTTTGTACGGAACACCTTAAAGTCCACTGAACTTTCTGGGATTGGAACTATGTCCTCTGTGGTCCCATAAATAAAACCATCGCTATATGTGGCTCGTGAACGAACATCACCAACAATTGTGTAAGCGTTTTCAACATCGGTCAAATCATAATACTCTGATTCCAAAGTTTGACGAATAGAATCAGACTCAGCACCATCAGGAAGTTCATCAATAGCCGTTCGTAGTTCTTTCATACGGTTATTAATAACACGAATTTCTCGTGCCTGTGCTTGTCCTCGTGCATTAAGAATCTTTTCAGCAAACCATTCAGGCGACTTGCTGTCCAGCAACACAGGATTATGATTCGGGTACATGCTTATATACATTTCACGCAACTCCTGAGTTGCGGCATACCTATCTGGATTATCTAAAGCGCTTCTAAGTGTGGCTACTTCGTCAACCATCGCTTGATGCGCCATAGCAAACTCGCCACGCAAAGCCGCATCTCTGGTGGAAGCATAAGAAGATGCTTCAGCCAAACGAAGAACAGTTTCATCCAACCGACTCTTAGTTTTAGCAATCTGACTGGTAGTCAAAACATGTGCCTTGCGTTGACCAGTCAAAAAATCTTTAGCAGTTTTAATCTGTAGTTCAGCATAACCTTTAGCCATAGAAACATTAGTTGAAAGTTTGCCACGCAAAGTTGTTTGAGTCAACTTTAAACTTGCATGAATGTTCGTCAACCTAGAAACAAGTTGCTCATCAGGAATACTTGTTTTTAACATCGGTTTTATAATGTCTGAACCAAAATCCATAGCCCGTCTAGCAAACGCCTCACGACCCTTAGCCCGTGACATAGACGCAGCATACGAGTCAGCCACCTTCACAAAATCTGTTTCAAACCAATCAAATATTTTGGTTTCAGGGACACCTTCTTTGCGCAAATAATCTCTAAAGATAGTGTTGATTTCGTCAATTGTCCCCGTCACAATTTGTTTACCAAAGAACTCGCTGGAAACAGTTTGACCTGTATCAGCATCAACATAAGGCGCACGCAACTTACGAAACATAATTGGACTATTAGGGTCAGTTAAATCCTTAGTGTTAATATCTCCTGTGCGATATAACTTGTTTGAAAGAGACTGACCTTTTTCGCTCATCATCCATTCTTTTGCATTACGACTCAAAGAGTGATGAATATAGTCGTCAATGAAACCAATCTCACGATTGTTTGTGCCGAAATCGGCAGCAAACTTCTTAGCGCCCTGATTTACATTTGTGCGGATACCATCCTGCCAAGCCTTAACATCCAAAGCCAACTGTTTTAATTCATCAGAAATATTGCTGGAAGCAATATCGGATGCAGACATCTCAATATATTTATAAAGATTCTTAGCCTCAGGGTCTGTAACAACACCGACAACACCCTTTACACGGTTTCTAAATCCAACACCAGCAAGTTCCCGCTGGCGATTAGCCAATCCAGACAACTCTTTTTGCCAACTAGCATGTGCAACAGCACTTGCGCCTTTGGCATATTTACTTGCAGTGAACTCAACCAACGGTCTGATAACGGTATCATAATCAACACCAGAGTTTCTTCCAGCCCGTGCAGCAACCAAAGCCTTCTGATACTTTGGTGTTAAACCCATACCAATTTCTGACAAAACTTTTGACTTACCACCAAGAACAACATCGCCAATACCTGCACGCAACGCCCCACCAGTTTTCATCCAAGCAGTCTCAACAGCACCAGTGTTAGGAACAACCCTGCCAGCAAAACGCAAACCAATAGAAACATTTTCTGCTGCCCGCACTTCCTTCGGAATAGCGGCAACACCATAACGGATTATACGGTCAAGAACACCAGCCTCAGCGAGGACAGGATACTTGGTAATCATTTCCTTAGTCCCGAACTCCAGTGAGAGCGCTACACGACCTGCACGACCCATGTTTGCTGTAGCACCAACACCAACATAAGTTAACGGGTCGGACGCAATGCTTGAGGCAAGACCCAAAGCCATATCAAGTTTTGCATTACCACTTGTAATTTGGTCTGGACCAGAACCATAAAGTTGCCAATTCTTATTGTCAACACGATTTAACCAACCTTGAAAAGTTGGTTTCTTAAAAACATATTCATTATCATAATAATCTTGGTTATAATCAATAACATCAAAAACTGGTTTAAGTATTTTTCCTTCAATAATCGCACTAGCATCCATTGCTGTAGCCTGAACACCACGACCAATAGTAGCGGAACCAGCAATAATCTGTTTAATACCTTGCTGTTCGGTACCCCATTCAAGACCAGCCATGACTGGTTTGCCAACAGTTTTTAACGCACCAACAATATTGCCCCACGCACTAGGAGCATCTTTGCCACGCTCAGTAATACCAAGAATATTGTTAACAAGTTCCTTTTGTTTCTCTTCATCGTTTCTTAACTTAGGGTCATTAACAACTCTAGATACGGCACGATACTTGGCGTTAGTTAAATCGCTTGAGCCTTCTACACCAACGGCTGGTTTAACATCAGGTAAACTTGGACCCATCGTAGGTTTGGCACTAGGAGTAAGACCAAATGTTTTTGCTATCGGTGAAACAGCCCCCTTGGAGGGGGTGACAGGCTTCGCAACAATGCCCTTTTTAATCACCATATATAAATAGCAAACCTGTTCTACTTATAGATTTCAGGTTTTGGTTTCGGCGCAGGTTTCGGCTTAGGTTTAGGGGTAGGTTTCGGGGTGGTTTTCTTTGCTGGGACCACAACCTTCTGAGTTGCGTCTACACGAGCCTGACGAGCCGCTTCTTCCGCCAAAGCCCTGCTTTCAGCAAACCTAGCCAAATCATCAGCAAAAGACTTATCAATCTTCGCTTGCTCAGTTTTCTGTTTTTCAGGCAACGCCACATCACGGACATAAGAACCATAACCAGAAGTCAAAGCATTAAGAGCATCCATACCAGTTTTAGCAGCCTCAGCCTCACTAGCCAAATTCTGTTGAGAAAAAGAACTCAACAACCTAGCCAACTCGTTCTGTTGCGCACTAGCAGTATCCACTGCCGCCGTACCAGCCCCTTGTCCACGCAAAGCAGCAAGCAACGGACTTTCACCAGCAAGAGCAGGACCAGCCAATTGAACATTACTGTAAGCCGTGCTAGGAGTTTGCTTAGCGGCAAACTCTGACAAAACTTTATTAATATCTCCACCAGCAGAAGCAATCAACTTATTCAACTCATCAGTAGCAGCAGTTTGCTCACCTTGAGCAAAACCTGCTTGAGTTTCATACTTGCCAGAAATACGGTCCAAAGTTTGTTGCAACTCCTGCATCGGAGTAATCACAGTACGATTATCCTTTGAACCACCCTTACCTTTATCCTTAAATTGGTCACTATAAGGTATCAATTCCCTAACAGAACCAGCAGGAGCCTCAGGATAAACTTGACCAGAAACATTAAGACCTGTAGTAGGTTCACCAATAACTGTACCCTTAGGCAACATTTTTTCACCAGTAGGTGAACCCTGTTCACTATAAACAGGTACACGCTCTTTAAAAGATTTTTGTTGAGTTTTCAAACCTGCAAGCCGTGCCTCATTCTCTGCGGCAGTTTTTTCCATAAACTTAACCATCATAATTGCTTGGTCGGCAGCATTACTGTTTTCAACTTTTCCAGTTTGAGGATTAAACCTAGCCATTAGTAACTCCCCAAATCTTTAAGACCCAAAGCAGTTTGCAAAATTTCGTTCTGCTTCATACGATTCTGTTCAGCAATATAGTTTTCTAACTCATTTTGGTTATCAGCCTCAGCCAAAGCAATCTTATTCAACTCCTCAGCCAAAGAAACTTCCGCCCCACCAACATCCTTTTGTAAATCAGCAGCATACTTCTCTAAACCTGAACGCTGAATACCACTGGTGACATTCGGACCAGCCAAACCACGCTGCCCGAAAGACGCTGCAAAACCTTGAAATCCTTCAAGACCTTTCTGCTTGATGTCCGCAATATTGCGTTCACCACGCAACTGTCCAAGCAACTTAGACTGCTCATTAGCAGTTGAGCGCTTCTTAGTAGAAGCCCTCTTGTTTGTCACATTATATTCAAATTGACCTAGAAATGGTGCAGCCATAATTTACCTCTTTGGATTACTTTGTTCTTCAAGTTTTTTGATAGACATTTCAATGCGTTGTAGTTCCTCTTGTAAACTGGTAAAGATAAGTTGTAACGCATCTTTATCAGAACCAGCCAGCACGGACAGAAAGGGTGTTTGCCAAGCCATAATTATCCTTTAACCCTTCGGGCTTGATACTTCAAGCCGATACTGTTAATACCCCATCTTTGTGCCGCAGGTCCAACAAACTCTAATTGGATGGAGCGTGCCAAACCAAGATTGCGTCCAATAACCACAGTTGAACTGGCTGCACCTGTAGACCAATTTTGACCCCAGTTACCTGAACCCCAAATCAAAGTTTCTGTAGTTGGTGTTTGATTAAGGTTAAAAGTTTTTCTTTCATTGCCTTCACCTTCAGCAAAATCGTGATAAACATTTACGGTTATGTTCTGTGGTGTTGCTGATTCTTTGACAACAAAATCTGGTCTGCGAAACATTTTCTTTTGCATATAAGAACCGCCATCAAACCAGCGTGTTTTATAATAACTGGTGAACGCAACATCGGTCCCAGAAATATTGTCATAATCATTATTATAAAGGTCAACCTTCATAACATAAGGTTGTGTCGGGTGACACATTAAACGATATTCGTTGTTTGATGAATCTGACCATTCGCAACCAGAAACCAAACCATAACTATCAGATGTTTGGAATCTTGTAAAAACACCTCCACGAACAGACGGGTCAAAAATAAAGTTTGTTGTAGCCACACTCGCAGGAGATACCGTAGAATATGGAACACTTAGCCATACACGCCGACCAATCCAACTAACAGTAATGGCATCTCCAGCAGAAGCATTTATATATCCCAAGTCAATTGCAGGACGGATTTGTTCAAACATATCTTGAATAGTTGAACCGTTATAATAGTATAAACCCTTACCATTAGAATACCAATAAACACCACTCTCTGTTTGAGCAAGAGCATGATGACTGAAACATCCAATTCTGTTTGTTAATTCAACAATACGAAAGTTGCTGTTTGTGTAACCAAACAGCACATAAATTGCTGACGGTTTAAAAATAACCAGTTGACCATTAACAACAGCCAAACCAGTAATACCCTGTCCACCGCCATTAATATCAAAGAAATGTGTTGCATCAAAGTTATCAGGAACATTTTCTAAAGAATAACGCAAACGATTAGGATATGAAACACCAGCCTCGCTGGTGTTCGCCACAAACATTTTATTAGCATGGACAATAGCATGTTCGCTGGTAGGCATCTTGTTACTACCATCTGCCGTAGCCTGCCACGGATTAGGGTTGGTCCCGCTAGGTGTCAAAACTGTTGCATAAGTAGCACCATCGTTCCAAACATAACTACCAGTACCACCAGAACCAGTAACCATATACATTTTTGTTCCCCACTGTGCCATACAGGCACCATGAGAACTGGTTGATACCACATCAACACCAGCAGAAGATTCCAAAACAGTAAAGTTGCTTCCAGTGGATTTATAAACTTTATTATTATTTGTTAAAAACAAATAATTAGTAGAACCATTAAAAGGATACAACTTTTCAGGATTCCAAGTACCACCAACAGGAACAGCAGTAGTGTTCAATCGGCGTTGAGCGCCACGACTAAAAACACCACCTCGTGGGTCAATTTCAACATTCAACATGTCAGGAGACTCAAACGAAGACAACTGAAACTGGTCAGCACGATAATTTATGCCACCAGTAAAATCGCTCAGTTCCGTTATGTTTAAGCCGCCAGCCATAATAACCTAAGCGTTATCTTGCAAATTACGACCCATGTTAAGCATCCAACCATTAAAGGTAGGACGACCAGTAGTCTTACCTGCGGAAAGACGCATATGAGCATGGCTAGTAGGTTTCATAATTGCTGTCCGAGCCAACGAAACACCCTCATCAAAAGAACGCTTATATTCACCAGCCATAGAAGTGTCTTCAAGCCGCTGATACACACGACTACAAGCATAATAAACTAACGAAAAATGTAAACTCGGTGCAGCATCAACAACATCATCCTCACCAATCCAATCGGTAGGCTCACGATAAGCACGAACAGTTAAAGTTCGTGCAGACTCAGGTTTAGGGAAAAGATGAATACTTCCCTCCCACACCGCATAAAACAGTGGGTCGCCACTCGTGTCATACGAACCAATATAGGTTCGCTCAGCCTCATCATAACCCACCATGTCCAACCTGAAACCAACACCACTAGGGTCAACAATGGAAACAACCTCACTGATAGGGTCGCTCGTAAAACTAGAAATTCGGTAAGATTTTTGTTCAGCAACAGTATTAAAAGTAAATGATTTCTCAAGAAAATTCCAACGCTTCTCAAGGTCCAAAATACGGTAATAGCCGTCACGAATATAAAGATTCAACAAAGAATCTGGCAAATCATCAACATCAAGGTCAGTAATATCACGGACTGTTTGACGCAACTCCGTTGCCGTCATAGTCTGATAAGCCATTAGACTTCAACCTTCTGGCTTTTAACACCCTTCATATGCCCGACACACAGTTCTTGTCCACGCATACGATTAGCCCCACAAGTGTCATCATTACCTGAACATTTGTCTCCACGCCCAAGATAAGGTGCGGAAGCGGCAGCAAGTTTTGCGCCAGCGACCGCACTCAAACTACTAGAGTTTTGTAGCGTTCCATAATAGGCTTCAGCAGTGACAGAGTTAGTGTTCATCACCAATAGGTGATATGTTCCCCAAATTAGTCTTTTTGGTTGCCCATCAACAAGTTCAACAAATTCTTAATATCATTAGGTATCTGTCCGCCAACAGTTTTTGCACCCATTTGACCAGTTTTTTTCAACTTTTTACCAGCAACCTTAGCAACCTTGGCACCACCCAAAGGCAAAGTAGAAAACAAAAGATTAGCAAGATTACCAAGTTGCTGCATATTGCCCTGATTGGGTTGACCCATTTTAAATGCTGCATCAGCACCAAACCATTGACCCAAACCAGTATTAGCCAACGCCTCTAAACCTTTACCACCTTTAGCAATATATGCTTGTGTTTGCGGAGCAATACCAAACATATCTTTTCCCATACCCATTGGAGGGACCTGAATATCTGCTGCCTCTTTAAACAAACCTTCAGCCTTTGGACCGATAGCCTGAGATTCAATAAACTTTAAAAAAGACCCAATATCAAAACCAGATTTTTTTGCCTTAGGTTTCTTAGCAACCACAACTACCTACTTAGGCTTATTTTTTTTGACATCCTTGCGAACATTTTTAGCACGATTTTCTCGTGCGTTCAAACGGCGCTTACGGGCATCCTCAGAGTTACGACCACCAGATTGCTTGTATGCTTCCTGACGCTCTTTACGGCGTGCAGCATCTGCGATTGCTTTAGCCTCATCCGAGTTCTGTCTCGCACCCATACCCTTAGCCTTGTTGGTAATGCCTCGTGAACGGGCTTCTTCAGCCATTCTAGCACGGACAGTCTTAGCACCTTTAGCAGCCTCATCAGCATAAAACTGTCTGCCGCTAAGTTTGCCCCATTCTTTAATCAACTGTTCTTGACCTTTTTTGGTATCTAACTGTCGTTGACTACGCAACTCTAGTTGACGGGCAGCCTCTTGTGCTTTGCGGCGTGCAGCATCGCCAGATGCGGCAGCCTTCTTCGGCATAGGTGGTTTCTTACCTACGCCACCAGCAGCAGCCTTAGGAGCCTTAGCAGCCTTTTTGGTAATCTGTTTGACAGCCTTGCGTGCAAGCGCAACTCCGCCTTTTACAATGTCGTCTGCTCCACGCTTTTTCATGGTCGTGGTCCACCTTTGTAACCTTTGTAAACACCTTTTGAACCGAAACGCTTTTCATGTTGAATGGCTTGGCGTGCAACATTACTTGTTGCCTTAGCCGACTTAACAACACTTTTGCCCATACCACGCTGAGTTTTGTAAATTGCTTTTGCAGCCTTGCCACCAATTTTTATGATGTCATCAATGCCGCTTAATTGAATTGCAGGTTTCTTAGCCATAATTATTTTTCCATCAATCGTCTGCTATATTTTTTTTCCATATTGCGAATCCGTGCAGAAGTAGAACCCGAACGAACTTTTTTCTTAGAAGGTTTTGGAACTATTTCACCAATGCCAGCAGAACCACTACCTTTAGGTTTTGTCTTAGGTTTTGCAGGTCCTACCGCTCTTTTAGGAGATGGCTTGCCAAGATAATCCAAAGGGTCAACCTTCATGCTTTTTGCTGGACCCATCATTTTGGGTAAAAGATTTCTTCCAGCATATATAGCCTTGCTTGCTGAACCTTTTGCTTTTGGTGGGTATGGTGGTGGCTTTGCCATAATTATTTTCTCCTATATATAAGAAATGGTGGGGGATTTCTCCCCCACCATTAGCATTTTGTTCCTAAGAGCAATTATGCAGTCTTAGCGGTCAACTTGCCTTGCTTCTTACGGTTTCGGCAGGTCAAGTTACCGTAGCACATGATGAGTGCGTAACGGGCATCCAAGTTTTCTGGACGCACAAACTGTGTCTGCTGGAACCATTTGCCAGAGTGACCAACAAGTGTCAGGTACTTGCTGTTAATGAAGAACATGTTGCCAGCAGGGGCAGCAGTATCATAAACAACAGGAGCAGCCTTGAACAACAGGTTTTGGAAACCAGCATCTGCTGTCTTAGTGTCCGTGTAACGGAGTTGTCCTTGTAGCAACGACTCGTACTTTTCAAACAAAGTACGGGTTGTCAGAATAAGGTCTGGACGGTCATTACCAACAGAAACGCTATTGTAAGCCGTTGCCATTTGCGCTGTAGTCAAAGCACCTGCGGTGTTTTCCTCATATGAACGCCAGTATTCGTTACCTGCTGTAGCAGAGTTAATTCCACCAACGGTGTTGCCTGTCTCAACCAAGTTTCCAAGACCATTCCAGTCTTTTCCGCTGTTGCCAGTGCCGTCTGCAAAGAACATCGTGTTGAAACCTTCACGCATTGACTCCTCAGCCTGCATGATTTTTGCTTCCAACAAGTTGATGATTTCTGCTTCACCATTGTTCTTGGCTTCTTCAATACCGCTGATTGCGATGGATGCAGCGTACTGCTTCCATTCGTACTCAGCAGCCGTGATGCCAGTTTGTGCAGTCAAAGAAATTGGGTCGTAACCTGAGTACGAAGCAACAGTTGAGTTCTGACCGTAGATAAGTGGCTCAACGATTTTTGTGCCACCATTAACCATACGAATACGACCATTGGTCATAAGGTGGTTAGTGAGAACACGGTCACTAAATACGTTGTCCGTGAGTTGGTCACGGTAGTTTGCGAGCGTTGTTGACAACAGCGCATCAAAGTTTGGGTTTGACATTATTATCTCCTTAAAAGATTATGAATTGAGTGTGCGTTTTGCGGCAGCCCAAGCCTCAGCAATTGAAGTAATTGGTTCAAAACTATCATTAGTAGTAGATGATGTTGCCGAAGCCCCACCCGATACCACACTTGCAGCCCTTTTAGAATCAACAATAGCATTTTCTGATGCCTGTTTCTTCTGAAGTGCTGCTCGTTCTAACTCTTGTTTTGCCATCAATTTATCAAACGCAATCTGCTTGTATGTGCCTTCCAAATCCGTTGAGCCAGTCCGCAAAGCGGCTGTCACAACCTCATTGATATTAAAGTCCTCATAACGGGACTGCAACTTCTTTACCTCAGCCTCCACTTGTTGTTTGCTTTGGTAATCCTCAAATGATGCTAAACGCTGGTCAAGTTCTCTGTAACGCTTTTCCGTTGGGTCAAGCGAATCAAAGTCATCTTCAGCAACCATGTCGGCAGCAGCCTGACGGCTGATACCATAATGATTTGCCAGCATATCAAGCGTTGCAGACGGGTCACGCTCAAGGGCAGTTTGTATAGCACTTGCAAACTCAAATTGTTCTCGTTGCTGTGCTAACTCTTGCGTCTTGCGAGTGTAATCTGCTTGGCGTTGATAACCAGCCAAAGCCTCACTAAGCGGAACTTGCAGTTCCTCACCATCTAACTTTACAGGAACTCTATAAGTTGAGTATTCCTCTACGCTTAGAATTGGTGTTTCTGTGACTTCTACGCCTTCCGATGTGGGTGACCCTTCGGGTTCCACGGATTGCGGTACTACTTCTGTGACTTCATCAGCCATTATGTTTTATATCTCCCAGAGTCCTTGGTTGGTTGCTCTATATATAATAAGACCCGTTCCCTATGCTGGTGGCAACTGTCCTTGCTGAGGCATTTGAGGTGCGGCGGGGACAGAAGGCATACCCTCAGGTTGAGGTGCTTGCTGAATGAACTCGTCAGGATTCTTAATACCGAAACCGTTCTGAAGAACATATGCAGCCAACTTCGGCATGTTTATAATGCCAGAACCAGCGAACGGTGCCATAGCATCTACAATTTGCAAAGCCATCTGACGCTTAAACGATTCGTTGTGTGGCTGGGTGGAACCAGACACAACTTCAAAGTCAAAGTCTCCAGCCAAATATTCACGGTCATATTCAACCCAAATAGGTTCACCATCTTTACCAATGATTCTGGCAACATGGTCGCCAGTCATAAACTGGTATGCCAAAGAAACCAAACGGCGACCAATCTCGCTGATGGCTTGTTCAACAATAGCCAACTTATCTGCCGTTCTAGCGTTACTTGCATCCTGAACCAATGAGGCTTCGGTTGCGGTACGGCGGATTTCCGTTGTACCGCCACGCTGAATTTCCGATACACCGCTCACACGGTCAATGTCAGCAATAATGGTGTCGCTAAGATTATAAAACTCTGGCGGGTTAATAATTGCTGGCATAGCCATAACAGTCCCACCAAGAGCCTCATCACCTATAACAGGGACCATAACATTGTCCTCATCGGACTCTAAGGCTGTGCGACCCAACTGGTCAAAAGCCGATTCCTTGTATAGATACTTACGAGCAAACTTTTTACGATGGTTCATCATTTGTGAACGAGTTTCATTAAGTTCCCGTTGCAACGGCTCAATGCTTTCAAGTTCACCAATAGGATAGAAATGGTCTGGGATTTCGTAGTCACGCAACATCACAAAAGGTTGACCAAACGAATACGGTAAAGCCATTGGCTTTACCAAGTAATGTTCAGCACCTTCACAAAATACGCTTAATGATTTACCGACAATGTCATAAAATTCCCAAACCTCGGCATAACCTTGGTTTTTGTCGTTAATCTTTTTACGGCTTGGGTCATCCGCATAACGGCTGACAGCCATAACTTGAACTTCGTCACGGGCAACCTTACTGTAGCGTTTATCTGCTTTTACTTCGCTGAGTGGACGGCGGATACGCTGAGCAATCCATTTCATATCTTTCATATTGGTTGCATCAGGGTCCACAAACACATCCATAGGGCTAACACGCTCAGCAAAAGGACTGTCCTCTAGGATTACGCTGATAGTTGTGCTTTCGCCACCCATCTGTGGGTCTGATGGTTCTTCGTCCACTCCAACTGCTTCTTCTTCAACGAAACGGTAGCCAACCTTAATCCAACCATGACCGCAAGTCAACATATCTTTTACTGCACGGCGGAACTGGTCACGAATGTCTCGGTGTCGCCACCAATAGTTGACGACAGCCTCGGCAATAACAGCCTGAGAAGCATGTTCAGGTTTTACAGCGTTGACAGAAATCTTAGGATAATTAACAGAAATGTTTGGGGCAATAATGTTTACAGTTGAAAACGCAATATTTACTAGAAGTCTGTCCTCTTGAACATAATCATCATAATGCTTACCCTTATACATGTCAATCATTCTGCGCCAAATAGCATCATAGCCTTCTTCTTTGCGCCAACGCTTTGATGCTTCCAACCTCATCTTTTGTGATTTGAGTTGGTCTGCTGCTGATTTCTTTGCCATTTACTTTGATTCCTTTTTGCCGTCATGCCAACCGATATGTTGGTCAAGTTTGCTACCTATTTTGTCAACCTTATTTCCGATAACCCGAAGAAGGATTCTGCCTTCTTCGTGCTGCTGGGTGTTTTCTTTACGCAGTTTTTGCAATACAACAACGACTGGTCCCGTGATGACGGCGACAATGATTGGAACCCAGACTGACGACATGACCCATTACATCCAGTTCGTAACTGGCTCAGCCGTGATACCGTTCGCCGCAGCATCAGAAACAATTTGGCGCTGCCGCTCACGAATAGTAGGACCATGGAAATCTTCTTTACCATGAGTAAACCCCAATCGGATAGTTTTGATATGACATTTAAAACAAACTTCCCCACGATGCGGCTTTTCATCAGCCTCAAAAAGGTTGTTGCAGTTTTTGCACATAAATTGCATCATAGTAATACAGGAATCGTTCCTAAGGTTAAAAAGGAGTTCGTTTTCTAACATTATGTGACCCAATATAAACTTTATTCTCACCAATCGGGTCAAAAAGATGCTGTTCCCACCACAACATGCTGTTGTGTGGAATTTTGACATCATTTCTATATTCTGGAAGCCAAACATATTTCAACATCTGATTAGCAATAGCCAAACTGATAGTTCTGTCATCATGTGGGCTGCCAGCCATTTTACCGTTTTCCTTACGGACAAAGGTTTTTAATTCGGCAATAGTTTTACCACAATAAACTTCAATAGCACCATCACGCAAGTTTGCGTTCAATTCGTCAATAGCCAACGGTTTAGTAGTAACAGTTGTACGCCAACCCAAAATCTCGGTAGCCTCAGGACGGATATGACCCATACGGCGCTGTTTATAAAGATTTTTATAACCATGTTTCTGAGCAGCCTTCAGAGTGGTCAAACCGTGGTTGTTGTTTTCTACACCCAACAAAGCCGTGTTATACCACCAACCAAGTTCAGCCAACAAATCACCAAACAAGTCTGGCTCAATATGTCCATGCCAATGTGCAACCATAATTCCTGTAGCGGCATCAATTATGTGGGCTGAACTGTAGTCACCATAACTAAATCCTTCGGCGACATCCGCCCCAACCACATAGATGCCATCAATTTCTGGGAACTGCCATATAGCCAACTCGCCTTCAGCAGTTGGACGGAACTCACCATTACCATCAGAATACAAATGATAGTAACCCCTATCTGGGTCAATAAGGTGCATCTCATCCAACATATCAATATCAAAAACAGGATTACCTGATTTAATAAACGCTTCCTCAGGGAAGCGTGGATACTCTTGGTGCATCTGCCACGGTTGCATATTACGACTCTTAGCGGTATACCAATCTTCGTCACGCTCACCATCAGCATCCCAAGGGAAAAAGATACCTTGAAACTGGTTGGTACCAGTTTGCGAGTTAACCCACAATTGGTGAAAAAAGTTTCCTGAACCATTAGCGGTGGACAAACCGATAACACGACCACCGACATCGGCAATAGGTTCAATAGAAGCCCACGCTTCCTCAGGGTTAGGTAAAAACGCCCACTCGTCAACAATAACCAAATATACAGACTCACCACGAGCAGGGTCATTACCTGATGGCAAAGATTCAATAGCGGATTCGTTATCAAACATCATTTTTTGTTGATGGTCAGTTGTTTGTTTGGGTCCACGCTCTTTCATCCAAACTGGAAGAAATCTGAAACCATATTTACTTTTAGCCAACAACTTAACCGACTCACGCTCCGTTCGTGACAACATAACCACAAAACGGTCCTGACGGAAAAATACTAACCAAAACGCATACGCAGCAGCGAGCGTACTAAAACCAATCTGTCGTGCCTTTAGGACAATACTGTAACGGTTTGTCATCCAAGCCTCAATTGTTTCCAATTGGGCTTCACGCAACTCAAATTTTATGCGACCCTTTTCAGGATGTTTAATACACCAATAAGTTTCACAAAAATATTTGAACGCTTCAACCTGTTCAGCAATTGTGGCGTTTTCTTGTCCACGACAAATACGCCACTCTTTTTCATTAAGAAGTTCTGCTAATTCCACGGCTCCCCGCCCCAAGGTCCAAACCCATCACCATAACGGTCATCAGCATAATCATAAATAGCCATAAATGCTTTACCGCTGGTAGTGGGGTCATACAAGTCTTTGCATTGTTTCAACACGCCAGCATCCTGAAGGAAACCTTTTTTAGAGTATCTGTTTGGTTTGCACCAAAACTTGTTTATTTGAAACAAACCAACAGAACCACCGTTAGGGTCCTTTTTATTAATCGCCGATGCGTTGCATCGTGATTCCCGATACATGATGTAATCAATCTGATACATCATTTTCTGATTATTGGAAACCATCTTAATAATGTCATATTGGTTCTGACATTTAAGAGTTGGATGAAATTTTGCTTGGACAGAAGTCGGCAAAGCAAACAAACCTATGGCAATAGCCAGAACAATTATTCTTTTCATAAAACCATCCTACATGACCGTAGTCATTGATTGGGAATATTACTTAACTGATTCTTTCCAAGCCAGTACGGCTTGCGGAGTAGCATCTCCAGCGACATAACGAATATGCCAAGGTTCTTCTGGAACAACTTCCCAAGAAAAACCAAACTTTTCTATGTTATTAAACATCCATTCTAAACGCTTACCATTGGCACCTGTAACATCAATTGCAACACCCAACATGTGTTTGGAACATGTTTTAGCATCATCATTTGGTGCAGCCAATGGCGCATTGTTTGGTTTCAAATAATACTTAACACCATTATAGGTGCGTGTAGACGCACCCGCAACTTCTTTAACCTGATACCTTTTTAGGAATCCAGCCTTTTGCTGGGCTATACTGCGGAACATGTCTCCGCTGCTAGTGGGGGTCAATAGTATGCCGTCTGCTTTGGCAGCGGCAACCAATGCTTCCCAAGCATCAGCAGCACATAACTCTAGGGAGCCGCCACCATCAACTTTGCGTAACATCTCAGGAGTTACCTGACTGGGCTTTTTGCCCTTGAGATGATTACAGGGTTTGAATGGTGTTATAAATAGTTTCAACTATTTAACAGCCTTTTTAGCAGCCTTTTTAACAGTTAATGGCTTACCTTGTGAAGCCTTGGAGCCAATAAAGGATGCAACTGTTGGGTCGCCAATCTTTGTTGATGCCCACGACAATGCAGCAGCCACCAATGGCATAGCCATAGCAGTTAAAGCAGGGTCAACATTATATTTTACACACAAGTAAACGATGATACCGAGAACGCCACCTTTGGCGGTTTGGTCAACTGACTGATTACGGTTATTCATTTTTATCTCCCAAAATTGCGCCAACCATATGAACTACGATGGCAACCAATGTTATTTGTATGCCGAAACGCCTAGTTGAACCAGACAAAGTGATTAGAACCATACCAGTTCCAGCCAATGTCCAAGTTAAACCATGGATTTCGGACACAATTTTCTTCATACTGTAGTCTATTTGTTCCTTCTAGAACCAACAGCGACAGTGGCAGCCCCAGCAGCCACAGCGATAAGAGTTCTACGAGTATCCACAGGAATAGTGGACCCAAGTGGAACATAATCACCCAAGCCATCATCAAAAACATTTATGGAACCTTCAAACGCATTACGCACCTGAGTTGGTGCGTCCTGAACCGCTTCAACCAGTGCTGTTATCTCATCAGGTAACAGTCCACCGATGTCAATAGTGTTAAAGATTTCTTCTGCCTGAGATTCCGTTATGACATCCAACACATCAGGGTTGGATGCCAACTCGGTTGCTTGCTCCTCAGATATTGCTGTATCAAGAATTTGGTCAATCAACTCCACAGCCTCAAAATCCGTTAGATTCTGTAATATATCAACAACATCAGCGAACTGTTCATCAGTTAAAGTTATGTCACCACCACCAGCCTCGTCTAAGGCTTGGACAAGTTCAACGGGTATTTCATCAAGAATATCGTTTGGAACCGTCTCAAGCGTTTCTGGAGCGTCTGGCAGGGTGTCTGGTGGCAGGGTGTCAGGTACCGTGGTGTCAACAAACGGTAGCGTATCAGATGGACCAATGGTAGTGTTTGATACCGTATCAATCGTAGTAGTAGGGGCTTCTAATGTTTCTGATGGAATTGTTTCAATTGGTAATGTTGTTTCTGGTTCAGGAACCGTTGTTGTCGGTTCTGGTACTGTCGTGTCTGGCGGGAGTGTGGTCGTTGTTTGAAGTATCGTAGTAGTCGGTTCTTGCTCCACAAGCACAGTCGTGGAGGGTGCAATAGTAGAAGTGGTTGTCGTTGATGTCGTGGATGTTGTTGTAGTGTCCCATAATGTCTCCGTTAAAAATGCTTCATCAGGAACAATACTCCATCCCTGATTGTTGATATTCCAAGCAAGAAGCAGGCAAGATGACCCGCCGTTCTCGTACATCCATAAGTCAAGTGGCTGGTTCCCTGCACTGATGTTTATTAGACCTGATTCCATCCAAGTGCAGCCTTGGTCGCCCCAATTACCCCACTCATTAGTCCCAATCTTAATTGTACCACCATCATCGGTAGCCAACCAAAATTCAATAGTATTATGTTCAGGAATCATAATTGTCCCCGCCATATGAACCATAAACAAATCGTTCGTACAGTCTAGATATGGTTCACCGTCATAGGAGCGGTTAATGTTGTTTTCCACTTCACTACCGCACTCGGTATATATGTTATCTGACTTTACAGGTGGTATTTCATCTATAATGAAATACCGTGTCTGCAACCCTTGTTGTGATTCAGCGTGGACAGAAGGAGCAAACAACGCCAAGATTGCTACTGGAGCAAATATTAGCCAACGAGATGTGCGCACATTATGCAGGTCCGATATCTTCAACAACAATCATAGTTGGATAATCGTTTGAATATGCAACTGATATAGAACGGTCCACTGAAGCCTGCAAACCTAAAACAGTAGAAGAAGTTCCCAATTGACTTGAAGTGACTATAATTGAGTTAGAATGAGATACTTGATTTGCGGTATCTTCAAAAACTAACGACCTAGTTATAGTAGTACCAGCGCTATTATAAAGTGTAAATAAAACTAAATCAGCATCTATAGGCTGAGCAAACTGTGCAATTGAGTAAGTTATGCGATATAAACGACCTGCTACTGGTACAAAAGCAGATGTAGTAGTAGATAGACCAAGAGTTCCTCCACCTAAGACATTTAATGAGTTGCCTCCTGTTGTAGTCTTTCCATAAGCAACAACCCCTCTAGGCAAATTAGATGCAGAAACATTAGTAGCAGTAATAGTCCCAGCCGAAAAATTGCCACTAGCATCACGAGAAACAATCGTATTAATAACATTACTGTTAGTAGCAGTGGTAGCACTGTTTAACACTTTTCCAGCAGTACCAATAGGGGCAAGTTTAGAGTCAACAATAGCACCAGTATCAATATTAGTACCAGTTTGAATACCGTCAACAAAAGCCTTAACAGCCGCAAAATTGGTGTTAACTTCCGAAGCAATCGCTGGAAAGCCATTGGTAAATGTATGAGGAATAGTTAAAGCCATATAGATGTCCTAAATGTTCCCTATGAGGTTGGTAGGGTCGGAAAAACGATTAATCTGGGGTTAGCATCGGACGAAGGTAAATCCCTAAGTTGTTGACGATATTCCGCCCATACTGACTTGTCAACAGAACTATCCTCTAATTGAGTCCAATCTGATTCAAGCAACAATTGATTGCGATAACAACGGATAGCCTTAAAAACAGTTGCATCATCAGCATCGTCAGTATGATTTGCGTATTCAAAAAACGCTTCCCACATTTCGTTTTGTTGATTAACCTCTATGCCAAAAATTCCCATAATTATTTTCCTTTCGCTACTATGCAGGTCCAATATCTTCAATGATAAACATTATCCGACCCTTACTGGGGTTACATATAAACGCCTGTTCCAAAAATACGCATTAGTGCCAGCGTTGGAAACACAGTATTGAAGTTTGATTGTTGAACCAGATGCAATAGAAGTTCTACGAACAGTGTTGGCATGAGTAAAGTTGTGTTGCACACTAGCATAACCCTGAGAATCTGCGTTGTCCCAAGTTAACACAGTGCTGTCTCCAGTTGCCCAAATTCTGAGGTTCGTTGATGTATTGTTTGTTTCCGTAATGCAATTGTAGGTACAGTCCCAATCGCCAGCAAACGGTGTAACAAACGATGGACCAACAGTTGAAAGGTCCCCAAAAGTTGTTGAAGAATATGTTTGCCGTGTGCCAAAGTAATTAGCAGGTCCAACAAAAGAAAAGTTTGTTGAACCACCAATAAATTCCCATTTGTATGCAGACGCAGATGCGGAACGATAACGAAACCTCCACACAATACCATTGGTTGAGTCAGCAACATAATCAATAACCTGTCCATCAACAGGGCTGCTTGGAAGACTTGTCACAAGTGTTGATGCTGCCAACAACACCCACGCTGAGCCGTTATAAACAAGAGTACGGTCTGTATCGGTTTCGTAGATTACTTGACCTTCAAACGGCACAGCAGGGCGAGTAGACGAAGTACACACACCAGGTTTAATAATTGATTGCGCACCAACAACAGAACTAAGAGGCATCAGGAAACCAACCTTCCAGAAAAAAAACAATGGTTTCCATGAGCGGTTCCTTGAAAAACCCACATTTCAATATAATCGTTTGCAGTTAATTCAATAATTCCAGACGCAACACACGCAACATATAGTGCTTGTGAATAACCTCTTGGATATGTACCAATCGACATGTCTGTCCCATTCTTGCGAAATGTCACACTAAAAGCCGCCGCCGCCGCATTTAACATACTGTAAGAAAATTCATACACCCCAGTTACTGGAGCAGTAAATCTGTTGTTGGCAGAACTCCAACAAGAACCAATGTTTGTAGTAATTGAGGAAAAAATTGCTTTGTTTGTAGCGGCGACAGTAGTACCACTTTCTTGTGCCACAAAAAAACATGGTTGAACAGGATTGGTCATACGACCAGTTGAGTCAAACGTTGCACCATTTGTAGAAGCAACAGTTTTCCATGCCGAACCATTCCAAACACGAACCATGTCGGTATCGGTTTCGTAAATCATTTGACCTTCAAACGGTGTTGCAGGTCTGTTAGACGAAGTGCAAACGCCCTGTCGCAATCCTTGTGTGGTAGCAGAAATAGTCATTGAGTCGCCTTAATAATATAATTGAGAACAATTGTTGGCTGCATGTTACTGTGTGCTGATGCTGCATTAGCAGCAGTGTTGTTAACATTGCCAATAGTAACATTGCTCGTTACACCGTGAGTGTGATTGGTATTTACACCAGCAGTAGTTCCACTGTGCGAGTGGTCGGCGCTTGCTCCACCAGTTACATAGTTCAATCCAAATTGCGTCCCGCCAGCAGCACGACCATGACCAAATCCGTAACCTTGGTCGTTTCCTGCAAGAGCATTAAGACCGTGTGAGTGGTCAGCGCTACGACCACCAGTTGAAAATGTGTGTGAATGGTCAACAGAATGACCACCAGTATTAACAGCATTATTCGTTACCGTGTTCGCATGAGCATGTGCTGGAACACCAGATTCAGCAGAAGTCAAAGTAACAGTTTCTGTACCAGTAGCAGTACCCAAAGTATTTGCAATACTTAAACGACCCGCATCAGTGCCACCCATGTTGTCCACGCCAGCAATAGCACGACCACGCATATCAGGAATATTGAAAGTAGTGGAACCATCACCAACACCGTAAGTCGTACTAAGAGCAGTAAACAACGCAGAATATTCTGTACGAGAAACAGCCTGCCCGTAACACATCAACCAGCCAGCAGGAGCATTAACACCAGCAAACGCCGACACAATGCCAGCAGGAACCTGAGTCACATTACCCAAACCAACCGAAACACCCATTAGTTGGTCTTTTCCCAACCGACAACCGTCACAGTAACTTTGCTAGCCGTATCCGACAACCCTTGTAGGGTTTCACCAGTTAACAAAACTAATGCCGTATCCCAAACCATCACATCATTCGCACCAATCGGCAACGAAGACATTAAACGGTTCGCTGCTGTAGCAGCAGAACCAATAGCCAAAGTCACAGTACGGTCAACCGTATCCGTGTTACAAATAACAATTTGTTTTATAACCTCAGTTATGCCAGCGGCAGCCGTGCAAATAGTTGTTGTAGTAGTACCCAACTGGACTGGTCCACCCAACCTAGATTCAACTCTGTCTCCTGATGCCATATTAAGCCCCTATGTCCATTAATATTAGTGCTGCGTTCCTAGTGTCAGTCATAACATCGGAACTAACAGTAGCGTTAATCCATGCGCTACCATTCCATTGTAAAACCTGACCCGAAGTAGCGCTAGTGATTGTTACATCACCGACATCATCCAAAATGGATACGCTGGGGATGGTTGCCCAAATCAAACCAGTTGTTTCAGCAGAATCAGCCTTCAAAAAATATCCGTTAGTTCCAACACCTTGCCGTGCCAACCCACTACTAGACCTAGTTAGGATGTCGCCTTTGGTTGTGAGTGTTGTTGTGCCACCTTCAGGTCCTGTAGCACCTGTGGCACCAGTAGGTCCAATGGAACCTGTTGCTCCAGTTGCACCCGTAGGTCCAGTCGGTCCCGTTGGACCAGTCACACCAATATCACCTTGAATACCTTGAATACCTTGAGGTCCTTGTGCGCCAGTGGCACCTGTCGCACCCGTAACACCTTGAATACCTTGGATACCGACAGCACCATCAAGGTTTATTTCCCAAGAAGAAAAAGTTCCAGAACCAGTTTTGTTATCTAAATCAACAACCAAAGCACCAGTTGACTGATTATAAGACACAACTTGTCCGTGCATATGGTTACTTAAACTATTAGCAATAATAAGAGTCTGAGCCGTAGAATAATCTAGGTGCAAATCAACCGTATACAAAGTTATGGTACCAGTATTTGCAATTGTCAAAGTAGTAGTAGATGTAGTGTGATAACGGTCCCCGTCTAAACCACTGTTACCAGTAAGACCTGTTGCACCAGTTGGACCTGTAGCCCCTGTTGGTCCTTGAACACCTTGGATGCCTTGAGAACCTGTTACACCGATTGGTCCTTGTGGACCAGTCGGACCTGTTGCTCCCGTAGACCCTGTAGCGCCTGTAGCACCCGTAGGACCCGTAGGACCAGTAAGTCCTGTTGGACCTGTAGGACCAGTTGCTCCTGTGGCTCCAGTTGCACCAGTTTCGCCCTTGGGACCGAAAGCCGCTGAAGAAATAAGTGTAATGTCCGCTGTACGGACAGTACCGCTGATAATGTCTCCACGACTAACAGTAATGTTTTGACTACCCACCGTAGGGGTGTTTAAAAAATTGCTTGTTGACTCAGTGATAGTAACAACAACATTGGTTACAGCCATAATTACCTTGTTACATCTGCGAGGACAGTAACACTTCCAGCGAGAATAGTGGAAACAACACCAGCATTGGTTTCTTGAAAATCCCAATAATATTTGCCAGCAGCCAAAGCAGCACTAGAGACAGCCGACATCGTACAAGTAACTTCACCGCCAACAGCATTGGTGATTGCGCAAGTGAACGAAGCAGCAATAGACCCAGAATCCTTGGTCAGGCGAACTTGCGCCAAGTAGGTGCGACCAGTAATATCAATAGCAACACCAGCCGAATTTTTCATAGTGATAACAACTACTTCGGTATCGCCTCTGGTGATAGTTAAATTTTGTGTGCTAGGTACAGCCATTAATATAAATCCTTCATTTTTCTAGGTTCACCCTCGCAACAGGAATCTTTATATCCGCATTGTGGGCAAAGCCAACGAGTAGCCTCAGGAGGATACTCACAACCACAAGTTGGACATTCAATCAACCTACTCATTTATAACTGTTTCTGTTCCTTACGGGACTCAATTTCAGAATGAGCGACTGACGCTATAAGAGCATCCAGTTCTGCGTCAGTGATTTCTGAGGTTTTTTGGCTGTGTTCAACATTAACTTGCATTGGTGCTAAACGGTTTGTTGCTTGCAAGTATAGTTTGGCTGAGTTGTTGTCCCCACTGAGGGCACGCTCATACAGGTTGTCCAATAGTTTTTGGGTTCGTTCAGGGGACTGTTGAAGTTCTGATACTTTCTTTTCCCACGCAGCCTTGAATGACGGTTTTTTCTTCCATCGTCTTAGGGTGGAGTCGTCCATGGATTCTTGTAGAGCATAGTTTTTTTCGGATGATGGTACTCTACCGTTTGGTGGGGTGCATAGCCATTCCAAGAATTTTTGTTGACGGTCATCTAGCATTGGATTGCTGTCCATGCTAATGGGTGGATTGTTCTATCTAGGGAACGGAGGGAACATTGATGGGGGGAACCTACGGAGGGGGGAAGGATAACTAGGTTGCACCGAGCGTGAGCGTAGGTGCTATACTGGATAACAGAACAAAGGATAAAACTTTCTTACAGAAAGTTTCCCTCTAGTTTAGCGTGGACATAAAGGAAAGATAATGAAAATACCTAAACCCCCAAAACCTACGCAAAAACCAAAAGGTTACAGTGGCAACATAGACCTTTTCAATCGTCCTCGGTTCCGTCAACCAGATGGTAGCATATCAACAGTTCGTTCAATGTCAGTAAACATAAACGGCAAAGAAATTCTATTACCAACAATAGGTGTAAAGAATGGTCGCCCAGCACAACTGAGCGACCAAGAAGCAATCCAACAATATAATGCTACAGGAAAACATTTAGGAAAGTTTATGACCCCAGAAGAAGCCACAAAAATGGCTGAAATAATTCATAATCATCAGGCATTATATTATGGCAAATAAAACACCAGCATGGACAAGGAAAGAAGGCAAAAATCCTAATGGAGGGCTTAATGCACGAGGTCGTGCTTCATACACAAAAGGTACTCTTAAACCACCCGTCAAAAAATCTCAGGCAGCAAAATCACCCAAAGCCGCAGCAAGACGCAAATCGTACTGTGCTAGGTCGGCTGGTCAAGCAAAAATGTTTCCGAAAGCAGCCAAAAACCCCAACAGCCGTCTAAACAAAGCAAGACGAGCATGGGACTGCTAGATATATAACTATTGGTTCCTAGCATAACTGGCAGTGCAACGGACTGTTAATCCGTAAAGTCTTGGTTCAAACCCAAGGGAACCAGCCAAATCATATAACACACCATATACAATAAGGGACTCCTTCAAAAAACACCCCCACCCCCATTATGGCGTGGACAGTCCCCCCGTTTATATCCATAACGCATTGGACATGCCCCCTTTTAATCT
>Ga0247723_1000196_pt1 | contig 38840 bp, 48 predicted proteins | sample MSEWelMarce5H_FC_FD_189079 | JGI IMG/M metagenome (GOLD analysis project Ga0247723, IMG submission 189079) | Subsurface sediment microbial communities from gas well in West Virginia, United States - MSEEL Well Study Marcellus 5H_FC | ecosystem: Environmental > Terrestrial > Deep subsurface >... | reverse complement strand
AATGACATTCACATGAGCATGTGTATTTTGTATTTGTTAACATGCTATGGAATTCTTTAGGGCATCCTGCATGATTTTTTTCTTCTTCTATTCCGCCACACCAACCAGTTTTAATTAATGATTCACGGTATGGGGGCAATGGTTCGGAGATCTTTCTTCTTCTTGGCAACTAAACCTACTTTGTGTTTTTGCTGATTACTGATCCATTCCAAATTTCAAGTTCTTTACGCATTTCTTCTTCGTATTCTTTAATAATTTGGTTTTCAATGTTTGTAACTTCAGAAGCTTTTTTGTCCTGCGTTGCTGCATAGAGTGCACGTTGTTGACGAATAGCCATACGGCGTGTCTTCATACAACCATGACCTTTTCCATCTGCTCCAACAACAGAATATCCACTACAGCCTCTGTAGTTTCTTCTTACATTATATGGTGCTGGCATGATAAGTCCTAACTAAATAAAATCTTTTCAAGTGCTGGCTTTGGCTTAGCACCAGTAATTGATTTTGTCTTTATACCATCAGTATACACCATGATGGCTGGTATGCTTGTTAAGTTAAATGCACTTGATAATTCCTTGTTTTCATCTACATTAATTTTAAGAAGCTTTACGCCTTTTTCTTCTGCAATTTCTTCCAAAACTGGACCAATCATTTTACAAGGTCCACACCATTCTGCCCAGAAATCTACAATTGTAGTTCCTTCTTTTACTAACTCATTGAATTCTTCAATGTTCATTACGATACCACTCCATTGTTTCTTTTATATTTTACTTTATATTCTGAACCTTTACCAGATGCCGTTCCCTTGTATGTAGATTCAATCATCATACGATTATACAACAATTCTTTTTCTGCTCTTTCAATCTGTTTATCCCAGCTAAACTTTTCTTTCTTTTGTCTTGGCTTTCTTGGTTGCCTTGGTTTTCTAGGCTGTCTCATAATTCAATCCTTTTATTTTATATTAGAGCTCCAAGTGAATTCCGAGATCACAACCTATGCTTTACAAGAGCATCGCTCTACCGTTGAGCTATTGGAGCTTGGTGAGCAGTTTAATGTCTTTGCTCAGGACACATACTGGCTAATACCAGTTATGTTTATTTGAATGCCCTAAAGCATTACATGGTGTTTTATATCTCCCTTTAATGTATTTCAAACCCCACTTGATTTGTGTTTCTGGGTTTGATTTCCAGTCAGACCCCATTGATGCCATCTTCTTGCCTGGCAGGGACTGAGGTATTCCATGTGCTCCAGAGCTCTTATTATGTGCGTTTGAACGCCAACCGCTTTCACGGTTCCAGAGCTTTACTAAACAGGAATGTTGTTTGTCCCCCCACTTATACTTGTCTTGCATATAGTAATATGCAAACCTTTGATTGTATTTTGGAGTTCCAAAGGCAAATCTTTCAGCAGCTCTTGATGCTGCATTTTGCCTTGTTGTGTCTACCTTCTCGGTAGTTCTAACAACTAGTCTTACTTTTTGCGGTGCCTCATTAGCACTGGTTTGATTCTGGGCTACTGGTAGGGATACAAGTAAACTTGTAAGAACCGCAATAGCAGGAATCAAAACCAAGGTTTTGAATCGCATTATTCTAGTCTAACACATTACCGAGAGGTTGTCAAACTATTTTTATCTTCTATATCCTGTTTTCTTTTTATTCATTGATCCAGGCATATTGTATCCACCTTTTTGTGGAACATTATTTTTTCTAATCTCTAATGCTTTAAGAACTTTATCGTGATGCTTACCCAAGTTGTTTCACTTCCTTCCACATATCTTTTGTATTTTCAATTAATAACATTGCATCTATCATTGTCATTTGCAACAGCTCTTCTTTATCTAAGCCTAAGTGTTCTGCATATCTTAAAATCTTTTGTATCATCATTTAATCATACTTCTTTTTTTTCCAAAGATTTTTTTTATACCATCCAATTACAGAGCTTCTTGGATTCCAAAGCATTTCTATTGGTTTTTCACTATAGTCCATTTTCCAATCTTCTCTTTTAAATGGAATGATTTGCACAATAGGTGTTCCTGCTGGAATTGTTCCGCTAAAATCTTCCTTTAAAGCAAATGGTACAGCACCTGGTCCGATTCCAGTATCTAAATCTACTATTCCCGTAGAAGCCATAAATGGTAAATCAAACCTATTAAATGGCTGAGTAAAAATTGCACTGTATCCTTTTGGAAGCTTCATGCAATAAAATAATTCCCAAGCACTTGAAAACTTAGTATACCCTGGAATGTTTGGAATTTGACCAGATATAAATTCGTTTCTTGGAGATAGTGGTGGTGTTGGATGTGACCAAGATATTCTTCCATCTTCAACAATTAAATCTGTGTGAAGTTTTACTACATAGCCAGAGGTAATTGCATCTAGGAAAGGAACACATGTTTTAATTCCAGCATTAGTTCCACCCTTATCATAAATTTTTGGCTTAGTGCCACCATCTAAATACCTTGAAACTTTTTTATACCAGTCTGGAACATTCATTCTTGCAGGTTCAATCTTAGGAATAAACCTTTCAATACTATCTGCTGTTATTTTACTATCTAAACCTGAAGCCCAAATTGTAAACTTTTTTACATTCACTTTTTTAACTCCATTTCTATATACTCAATTGCATGTTCTAGGTTATTGCCATTTTCTTTAAACCATTCTAGCTTATTAAGAACAGAATGTAAAGTGTTTACTCTAACAAAAGAATTTACGTTTTGCAATTCTTTCATTTGGTCTCTATAGTAATATTCATTATCTGTCATTACTTTTCTCCCTTTCTTTTCTCAAATAGTGGTGAAGATATCATCATGTCTGCTGTTGATTTGTTTACCGCCACCCCTGCGTTCCAAAGAGTTGCTAGTCTTAGTAAAGCCTTAACGTCTGGGTCATGTGGTTGAGCTTCTAGTGGATCCCAAAAGAATATTAACACATCTATAATTCCCTCAGATATGGAAGCACCTATTTGTTGATCCCCACCTAGCGGTCCACTAAGAAATTTTGTAATTGGAAGGTGGAGTTCATTTTGCAACAAGATGCCAGTGTTACCAGTAGCATATAGATGATGCTTGCTAAGAGTAGAATGATTAATCTTGCACCATTCAAGAAGGTCTTGCTTTTTATTATCGTGGGCAACTAAGGCTATGTGCCTAGTTTTCATTAAATCAGGTCCTCTGCTAGTCTTTCAAATTGTGGTAAAACTTCTAAGTCTTCAAATAATCCCATTTGATTGTGTGGCACAGAAAGATTATCTTCATCTTCATAATCATCCCATACTGCTGTATACATATCTGCATAAGGAGCAGATACCTTTGCAAGCCAGCTTGACATATTCATAGCCTGATTTGCAGCCCACCTAATAAGTGGTCCTTTGTCTGCTTCATGTTCTAGTTTAAATTCCATTTTAATCCTTTGGTAACGCTTGAATTGTAGCATAAAAACATTCTGCAAAGTTTGCTGCTTCTACCGCAAAGTCTTCCATATGCATTTCAGTTTCACCTAAACGATTTTTAACGTAGTGTCTTAAACCTTTTACATAAATCTCAGTTAGTTCATCTGTTGACTTAATAAAATAACTTTTCTTTGTGTTAGCCATGTGCATTCCAATTTTCTATAAATGGATCCTCGTATTGATGTAATATAATTGGCGTTAGTTCGCCCATCCAGGCACCTTCACAGTTATACATTATATATTCATCAGCTTCTTCCCAAGTCATATCATCACGCTCAACAAGAATCTCCATCATTTTAATAAATGAATATGTTGCTAAAGTTGGCTGACCACATCTTTTAGAAAGCCCAATAAAAGCCTCTTCAAATCCATCCATCAACATGATCTCTTCATCCTCATAGGATAAGTAGTTTAATAGTTCTTTTTTATTCATTACCATCCTCCCAGACAGCTTTTTGAGTGTGTATGTATCCAAAAGTTTCCTTCTAGATGTTTTCTAGTTGGTGCGTATAAATCTGTATTGCAAGCACCGCAATTATGTGACCATTCTTGTGCAAAGAAATCGTACTGAAAACCTCTGCTCATTTTTTAGGTCTTTTAAATGTGTTAAGAACAATTCCAAGTATTAGGTTAAACCAAAATACAGTCCAAAATCCTGGAGCAGGAATAAAATTAAATACAGAATGCAAGCTTCCAAGAAATATCATTAACATCCAGTTCTCTACAAATAAAAAGGCTGAGAGAAAAAGAAATGATGCAATAATTACACCAGCATTATTATGCTCTGTTTTAGTCATAGTTTTCCTTTAGTATATTTTATGTTTTTATTATATAGTATTTGTAGAGTATTGTCAATACATTTTGGAATAGCAGAAACCCCCAACAAAAAGTTAGGGGCTTCAAACTATTTAATTAAGATGCAAGAATCTTAGCAGGATCAATATCCTTGCCAGCACTCCATCTGATGTTGTCTCTCATTTCAAAGTGAAGGTGAGGACCTGAAGAGTTGCCTGTATTACCAGACTCTCCAATATGCTGTCCCTTCTTAACTTTGTCTCCAGCCTTAACTAGAGCCTTTGAAAGGTGTGCATAGATTACCCAGCCACCCTCAACTTTTTGAACTAGCTGTGTGCCATAGCTGGCACCCCAGGATGCATTTTCAATCTTGCCATCTGCAACAGCAACAATGTCTGTTCCTTCTTTGCAAGCATAGTCTACTCCTGTGTGATAGCCCTTAGACCACATCTTTCCAAGCTTTTTGTAAGGTGTTGTAACCTTACCACCAACGATTGGTGAACCCATTTAAATCACTCTTTTCTAATAAATTAGGGATACATCCCAATGTCCATTATATCCTAAAAGTACCCTCGGAGAGATTTGAACTCCCGACCTGTAGGGTAGAAACCTATTGCTCTATCCACTGAGCTACGAGGGCGTGGGGTGAGTCAGACTTGAACTGACGCATACTGAATTATGAGTTCAGGGCTCTGACCAACTGAGCTACCACCCCTAGTTATTAAATAGGGCTTGATGCAGAATGACTATTTATATAGTTTCTTTCATCAACAACTTCATAGGCATACTTCTCTAGTGCCTCTTGGTTTTTTGTATAGTGGTGTCCACAGAACATTAGTTCTCCTGCAATACCTTTTACTAAAACAAAGGCTTGAGATCCACACCTGTCACATCTATCTGCAACTTTTAATTGACGTTCTACTTTCTCTACAGTTTCAGTCATACTATTATTATACTCTCTTGTATTAGATTAGTCAATGATGTTTAGAGCGAATGGAGAGAATTGAACTCTCACCGTCAGTTTGGAAAACTGAGGCACTACCATTATGCAACATTCGCAAAACAGATAGCATATGACTTGCTTAAGGTCTTACTATCTGGATTCTGGAATCACTCCAAGCATCACCCAGCCGAATCATCTCTGGACTACCTCTCCTCGGTTAGTTTGCACCTAAGCTGGATCGGGCTGTGCTCCCCAACCTAGACTTGAACTAGGAACATTCAAATTAACAGTTTGACGCTCTGCCGATTGAGCTATTGGGGATTGCGTGGTAGAGATAGGAATTGAACCTACACAGCTAAAGCGATTGATTTACAGTCAATGGGGCTCACCAACCTGCCCAACTCTACCTTATTAAGTTATATAATACACTATAAAAATAAAAATGTCAAGAGTCTTCTGAGTCCATCATGTCATTAATTTCTTCCATTAACAACCACTCTTCATCAGTTAGCTCTTCTTCATATTGTTTAAAGTTTACAGTTTTATCGTTAGGAATGATTCTCCACTTTGCACTATCGTCCATGCTAACCTCAACAAAACCTTTTGTCCATAATTCAAAAATTAATTCATTAGTAAAGGACATATGCTCATGGAACAGGTCTGGGAAATCCTCTATCATTTTTTGTGTCATTCTATACAATGGCTCATCGTTTTTATTTGTTCCTGCCATTACTAGATATCCGTTTTCAATCATGTAGAAGAATAGGTCTTCTTCTCCATAGTCAAAAAATTCTTCAAATTCTTCCATTAAATAAACCCCATTCCACTTAAAAAGTCTGCAACATCTTTTGGCATCTCATCTGGTCTTTTTGTAATTGGTTTTGAAAACTCATCATAAAGATCTTTATGGGAGTTAGGCTTAAAGTCTCTAAAGTTATGAACTTCAATCTCCTTAGCACCCCTTGACGAATTTACAATTGCATTGTATATAGACCCACAAACAGCATCTGCTAAATCTTTAGATCCCTTTCTTGGATGATCTACTTTATCACGAATGATTCTTAATTGCAATAGCTCATCTATAAGTAGGTTAGTTTGTGGTCCATAAATTCTTTCTTCAGCTACCAGCATTTGCATATCTTCATAGTGCTTCTTTGCAACAGAGAGCGTTTCAGAGTTCATTCCAACAGACTTTAACTCATTCATAATATCAAAAGAATTCCATCTATCAAATGTGACAAGTTTAATTCTGAATCCTCTTGATCGTAGTTCTAAGATATAGTTCTTTACATCTTTAAAGTCTACCGTCTTGTCTGCTGTTGGTGTCCACCAACGAATTGCATCTACAACAACAAATGGATTAATTACATCATAGTCGTTAAAGGTATCAATCTTTACCCACTTATCAACGTGTGCTAATGATACCGCACAGTGGTCATGCTTTTGTGCAAGGTCAACATGGATGTAGTACTCTGTATCTTCTTTTGGCTTAAACCAGTCTGCAAACCTGCCAGATGACTCTACACCATTTGGACCAGAGAAGCATGTCTCAATCTTCTCCCTTGATCTGAAGAACGCATCTACAGCCTCTGGAGGCATACAGGCGAAGCGAGAGAGGGCATCAATAGGGTTGGTTAGGAACTGGATTTTAAAGTCCGTAATCTTTCTTGTTGGATTTATTTCCCATGTTGGTCTGCGTAAAGCAAACACCTTTGGATATTTGTATGCAACAATTTCATCTTCTTCCCAGTCAACAGTAAACTCATTGTTATACTTTTCATTTTCACTAGCATAATCTTCAATTGTTTCATCAATCTTAAAGGTATGACTTCTTTGATGAACAACCTTATCCACAACCACAGCATTGTATCTTGTTTGAATGTAGTCATTCTTATAGCGAGGGAATGACAGAAGAACTACCTTTCCAAAGTCAGGGAAACGTGAGTCAACAGATGCACGATACATATCGTAGATTGCTGAACCAGTTTTAGCTTGATCATGACCAGATGTTGATTCTGTGGCAAAGCCAGAGATTTCATCAAGGATGACCATGAGCACGTTGTATCCTTCCCAAGACTCTCTTTCAGAGTGACCTGAGTGACAGGTAATTCCCTTGTCAAAAGTTACTGCTTGTGCTGTTGTTGTATACCTTCCCTGAAACCAAGGAGAGTTGTCAAGACGCATCTTGAAACCCTTGAAGAAAACATTCTTAGCCTGTTCAGCGTTAATAGCAATATTAAGAATATCTATTGCATCACCTGGGGGTTTACCGTAATATCTTTGAGGATCTTTAAGGCACAATAAAAGATAAACAATATATGCAACAGCAATAGTAGACATGTAGTCCTTACCAGAACCTTTGCCAAGCTGTAGGATAACCTCGTTACAAGTTTGCTTCCAACGCTTTAATCCATCTTCTTGACCATAAAGGTTTAGCAAGGTTTGTTCTTTATAGATTTGACTCATTGCACGAATGGCTTGGTATTGATACTGTGAAAGTGGTGGTAGCCCTAAGTATTGCTCACTAACAACAAACTCTTCAATTGTAACTGGCTTCTCTTCAAACTCATCGCCACCAAGAAGATCTATAATATCTTCAAACACTATAGAACCTCTGCTTGACCTGTAACTTTACTTAACTTTCCAAAAACTAATGGCTTACATTTTTCACAGGCAGATACCGTATCTCTAATAATTTCAACAAGTAGCTTTTGCTTGTCCTCTGTTTCAACAATCTTTTCTGCAAGCTCGTTGTTATCTAGCATACCTGCTTTTTGAAGCATGTCCATCTGCTTAGCCTGAATGTCTGCAATAAGTTTTAGGGCTGCCGTCTTTTGTGAAAGCTGAGCACTTCTATCTGCTTCTTCTACAACTGCCCAAGCTTCTTTAATAAGCATTGAGTAGTGTTGGTCAGCACCACTTAGGGCTTCTCTGGCTCTAATTTGAACCTGTCTGTCGCTATGTATGATGGTTTTCCACTCATCAAGGTACTCCTGTACCTCTGCTCTTTTCATGCCAGTAACCTTGGCAATAGCATTTGGGTTAGTGTTACCCTTTAAAAACTCTTCTGCAACCCTGTTGATGCTTTCCATGCGGTCAGCAAGTTCAATCTCAGACATTATTAATTCCTTTTCTTATAGGTACATTATACCCTAAAAGTCTAAGTTTTTAGCGATATCCGCCAGCTGTGGGTGCCCAAACAGATACATTGCCAATAGTCCAACTTCTAGTTAGAACGTTTCCACAACCCTCACACTGCTGATGATCCCTATCATCAACGTTGACATTTGGCTTTTCTATGGTCTTATCACACTCAATACAGGTGTATTCATAAGTAGGCATTATTTACTTTCCAATCTATTAATTTCGTCATTAATATAGAAGATAGCTTTCTGTAAATCCTCTATTTGTTTCTTATCGTCTTTGATTCCAGCTCTCCAAAGATACTTAAAGGCATTGCCAATATTAAAGTTTCTGTGACGTGTAATCTCAATACATTCTACACCAGATGGGTCACTCGTATAGTGAAATGGATGGTTTACCTGATCTACCTCAATGTGGAATTTTTCATCTTTATATTCGTGCATCTAATCTTTATCCTTTTCAATTAAGTCTCTTTTTATGTACCAGTCATCCCAAGCAGAGAACTCAAGTAATACTCTATCATATCCCTTTGAAGATAGCAAGTCATAAATCTTTTCTCTGTTTAAGGTGTTGTTGTGCTCTACAGCAATTGCTTTAAAGTGCCTAGAAAAATCATAGGACTTTAAGATTAAATATTCTGACCCTTCTGTATCAATAGATAGGAAGTCAATGTGTTCTGGGGCATCATACTTATCTAGCATATCTTTTAAGGATATAGTTTCTACAGAATAGGTTGAGCTATTATTTTTCCTAACCTCAGAGTGGTGATCTTGAAAAACAAAATCTGTTAATCCAGATAGCCCCTTGTCGCTATTGTAATCTACTTCAAGGAAGTCCATGGTTTTTCCAGTCTCATTTGCAACACATAAATTTTCTAAATGAGATTTTCTATTCTTAACTAAATCATTGTAGTATGATGGGGCTGGTTCTGACAATATACCATTCCATCCATATTCTTTTTCTAATAAAACTGTATTGCTTAAATACAATCCGTCACAGGCACCAAACTCCACAAAGTATCCTGGCTTATCTCCATGGATGAACAAAGCAAATAGATCTTGTTTGTTTTGAGAGTATTTACTTTCTTCATTTTTATTTAAAAACTTTTGAAAATCATTAAACATAATAACTTCTGGTGTTAAAAAATTTGTATTTTGAACTGTAGACTTGTTTGTATCATCTTTAATTGATACTGGACACTTTGCAGTTGGATGCATAGTATAAACGTCAAAATTTCCACGTTGAGCATTTCTAAAAATAAACCAATCTGCTGGCTCCCCAAATCCATTTTCTTTTACAAAATCAAGCATCCTTTGTGCTCCCTTTTTAGAAACAACATAGCACAATGTAGACCAGTCCTGATAGGCTTTAGATATTGTGTCATTAATATGATGATCTTTAGCAATAAACCTTGGGTGCTGATTTGTATCCACATACACACTAAAAACATCATAATCTTTTGGCAAAAGATCCATTGCTCTTTTAAGATCTACTATGAAGTCATCTTCTATCCAAGCATCATCTTCAAAAACCGTAATGCTTTCTAAATCAGAACTTACAAGATACTTCCAAATGTTGTAGTGACTTGCAAAGCATCCAACCTCTCCAAGCTTAAACCCATGCCAAGAAAAAGTAAAATCATTATTTGATGACAAAAACTTTGTAAGAGATTCTTGGTTATTGGCATTTAAAGACTCAATATCAAGTAGTCTGTCATCTCCTAAAATATCTTTAATTTGATCCTTGTTGGTTTTTCTTTTATCATCAATTGAAACTATAGCGTAGTCTACCGATCCTTGTGGCTTGTAAAAGTTAACAAACTTCATGCAAGAACTATCTCCAGCCATTCTTCCACTTATTTTGTGCATAATAGATTCTACTTGCTGTGCATCTATTCCATTTGTGGAGCAATATTCTAGGAACCAGTGCTTGATAATACCCATCTCATTACTGGCTTTACCGTGATCATAGGAGCTTCCCTGTGGGTGAAACACTATGTTTTTTGTATCTCTAATAATATATTTATTTAAGTATATAGATATAGAAGACCAAACATAATCTACACCCCACCCAGACTTCATTGTTTCAAGATCTTCTTTTTTAGATAAGTAATCCATGTAGGATTTAATTATTTCTGCAAGCTCTCTTCTCATAAAGTAGAACGCACCATCCGTTTGACACGAATAGTTTAGACCATCTCCATATGATTTTAAAGAACAAGCATTTTCTGACCATGCTTCATGTGTTAGGTGCGGAGCATATAAAAAATTATCTTCATTTTCAAGGACTTCCTGAGCCCTATCAAAAACTGCCTTAAACGTAGTTGACTTAACATCTGCTGCCAACCAACAAAAGATATCATCGCTTGTATTTTCAATGAAGTCTGTTAGTGCAAAATGTAATTGTTTGTAGTACCAAACCATTCCAAGATTGTTCCAAGAAGGATTTTCTGGAGCATCTGAATTAATAATAGAATAATTCTTTAATTGATTTTCAATTGACACTAGGTTGTCAATGACGCTATTCCAAACAACTACATATGTTTTAATCACTTAGACATTCTCCTCTTAATTTCAGTAGATGAGATCTCACGGCTATACGGGACGTATACCAATCCTATGCCACGCTCATCTAGCCACTCCTGAGTAAACTGCATTTGTGCATGGTAGTCTTTTGTAGCCCAGTCTGACCCAACAACAATATAGTCTGGGTTTGCTAACTCAATAGATATTTTAGAGTCTTCTCCACCTAAATTAAAAACTACCTCATCTACATATTGGCAGGATGCTACAACTGCAGCCCTTTCTTGATCGCTACAAACAGGAGGCTTGCCCTTAAACTTTTCAATGAAGTCTGATTTGTTTACAGAAGCAACTACCTTACCGTTTTCTCCAGCAATTTCTTTGCACCTTTTTAATAGGTTTACATGACCAGAATGAAACAGATCAAACGTTCCTCCAGTATAGACTACGCTCACTTAGACCACTTTCTTTGATTTCTAATTAAATCAAACTTAACTAAGTACCTATACACGGTCTGGTGGCTAGTTTCACACTCTTTTGCAATCTCTTCAATTGTCTTACGATCAATTATATATCTTTTGGTAAGCCAGGACTGGGACTGGTATAATTTGCTCATATTCTCTCCGTAAGCTTCTTATATGCATAGTAGGATATTCCACATGCATCACCAACATCATTGTCTGATATTGATGTATTAAATTTATCATTAAAGAAATCCATCGTTCTTTGCTTTCTAATCTCTCTAATCTTGTTCTTATACCAAGCAGCAGACTTTCCAGGAAAATCTTTTTCTACCTGCAACTTCTCTGCCTTAGTAAAGTTTTTGTTACTAATAAAAGACTGCCAAGAAATTGGTGCTACCGTTACTACCTGTGTTTCTGGTTTCAAAATTACAGATAAGATTGCACCAACAATCATAGCAATTTTAAGTCCTGCATCTGCAGAACGAACCATAATAGCAGATTCAACTGCTACATAGTCAGCCTTGCAGACATTTGCAATTACTTTAGCCTTTGTATTGGCATCCTTAATTTTATCATATATAGTGGCTCCAACAATGGGTAGCTTGCCCATTTTAATAGGAACGCCATCCTCAAACAAGCAGAATGCTACTGATGCTGTTGATGCATCAATACCTAGCACCCTATCTGCTTTTTGTTTTTGAAGCTTTAATTGCTGCACTTTTAATGACCTCCATTGCAGTTACTGTTTTTTCTTTCTTTTTTGCCTCGTAGCACAGGGTACAAATTGGATCTGGGCTATACATGCTAAGCTTTGATCCACATTCACAAAGCCTTACTTTTCCAGAAAGCCTAGCCTTTTTTGCATAGTACTTTTCCATGATGCGTTTGTTTGTGGCAATACGACAACAATGTTGAGAGCAGTACTTTTGATTGTGAGTCTTAAACTCAAAATCATTTTTGCACTCTATACAAGGTTTTATCATATACTTCTAATCTCCAGTGGTTCAATCTTAGTTCTTCCATCAGGTCTTGAGTAGCAGTCATCTTTAATTGGGCAATACTTGCATTCATAAGAGGTCTCTTTAAATGGTCGCTTGATGTTCTTGCCTTCTTCCCAAGCCTTTCTTACTTCACGCATCCACTCAAAAATCATAGAAACATATTCGTCATTTTCTTCAGACATGGCTAATGGAATAACTGCAATTTCATGATTATTTTTATTCTCATAAATAAAGAATCCTTCTTCTAAGCCAAGTGCCTTCATATAAATAAGTAGTTGAACTACATGGCTATCTGCACCAGTTGAGGTATCCTTGCGAATATCAAATGCCTCCGCTTTGATTGTTTTAATTTCACCAACAATTTCTTGATCATCAATCTCAATAATTAAATCAGCAAAGCCACGGATTGGTGGATCTATAAATTTAATTTCACGCTCTAGTTCCTTTACCAAACCTGCACGATTCATTGCACCCTGAATTCTTTCATGTGAGTCTGTACCAGCAGACATTGCTGCAATACCTTGTGCATTAAAAGTGTCTTTAAACTCTGCACCACTAAAAGCTAAGTTCCAGTAACGACCACACTTTCCATAACCATACCCAACTGTTGATGGTGAAAAAGTTTTCTTTGTCCTAAAGTCTACTTTGTTTTTATTTGCAAGGTATGCTTTTCCAATTGCTAAACGAAGTTTTCTTGCATCAACTTTTGTATCTCTTGGTTTTGTTGTTAGTGTCTTTATTAAGTTCTTTGCCATTACGCTCCTAAGTTATATCGTGCAAGATATTTTAATGAATCTACCAGCTTATCTAGCGAATCCTTCATTGTATAGTACACATTCTTTTTTGTATTATTAATACTACCAGATGGTCCTTTAGCAATTGTTGTATAATATGTAGCAAGTACCCCAAACTTTGCACTCATTGCCTGTAGCTTTCCAATCAAAGCCACTGCCTGAACAGATGGAATATCTGGCTTCATCATTATTTTAACAATAATAGCCATAGCCTCATCTAGGTCTGCATCCTGCATAAACTCATGAATATCATTAAATTCAGTTACTTGGTTAATATAATCAAGGGTTGATTCCATTTGCTCTCTCCATTAAATCTTCTAGTGCAGCCCATTCAATGACTGCTAATCTTATTTTTTGTGTCTCACCAATTGCTAGTAATAGTGCAGGATATTTATTCTTATCTGTTTTAAGAGTATCTGTAACTATCTTAGCCCATACCTCTTGGTTTAATGTAAAGCTCTTACCTGCCTCTTTTACATCCACCACAAACTCATCGGTTGATCCGTCAGCCTTTTGATACTGACCACGACCTGAGTTTTTATGTGCTTTAGCACCAATACGTTTTAGTTCCCCACGCTCACTCAAAGCTTTGCCTCATTCTGGTGATTATCAGAACAGAAATAAGTTAATATCATTTCATCTTCGTCAAGCCTGGCATGATCTGCATACTTATCACATGTCTGACAAGCAAAGTTTCCAGACACCCTAATTCCAGGATCTACTATTTCTACTGTCTTAACAAAGTTTTTTGGATCTATCATAGTTTTGAATATACCAGACTTTCAAGAGTATCAAACACTTCTTTGTTGTCTCTAACGTATTCTACAACCTTTGCACGACCCTGCAAACGTTCTTCAAGAACTGTATACCATGCACCACCACGCTCAATGATTCCCATTAATTCTGCAGTGTCAACTAGGTCTGCTACTGTGTCTACACCAACGTGATCACCCTGGAAGTAGAAGTCATAGGATCCACCAATAAACTGTGGTCCAGTTTTGTTATAGTCAATTGTCCAGTTTACTGGACGACCAACCTTTTGCTCAATCAAACGATCACCAACTGTAATCTTATCCTTAATTGAACTAGCCTCTGATTCTGATGACCACAACTTTACAATAGTACTAGAAAAGAACTTAACTGCCATACCACCAGTAGGAATATGAGTAGCATGCATCCCACCAAAGCTATTACGTTGTTGTGATATAAGTACGAGCAACGTATTTTTATTTGCGTAATTAAGCATCTTAACGGCATGGGTCATGTCCTTTGCTTCTGCACCAATCTGCTTAGTGTCTTGTAGTTCTTTTAGTTCATTGCCATCTTTTTCAAAATAGATAGCAGGTAGCAGTGCTGAAATAGAGTCTACTACAATTAAGTCAACCCCTGCATTCATTAAATCTACGCCAACATCAACCATATCGTTAATTGTTTTTGCAGGAGAGTAAATAAGCTTTTCAGAATCAACTCCAAGCTTTGTAGCCCACTCTGGTGAATAAGATTGCTCTGAGTCAATCCACGCACAAGTCTTTCCAGCCTTTTGTGCCTCTGCAATCATTTGTAAGCAAAATGATGACTTACCTGCAGACTTATTTCCCCAGATTAAAACCTGACGACCATAAGCAAGACCACCCTTAAGACCAACGTTAAGACTTAAACTTGGTGTTGGCTGTCTTTCAATTTCAACCTCGGTTGCTTGCTGCACACGCTTTCTTGTTTTAGGGTCAAGCCTTGATAGGATATCTTCAATTGTTGTCATTACTTCTCCATTATCTTTTGTAAGCATCTATTATATCATCCCAATACGCCATGCATTTTTGGACGCTGGCTATTAATGATTGTTTTCCTTGTTACTACATCTTCTAGTGAGTCTTTAGCTTCACCAGCCATAACTAATCCTTGGTACAAATCAACTACACGGATAATGATATCTGCTAGTTCCTCTACAACTTCTTGTTGTCCCTTTTGCTTTCTAAGTGCCTCCAAGACCTCCGTTGCTTCTGAGTGGATCATTGCAATTTGTTTTGCAAAGAAGATAAAAGTATCTCCTACTGGCTCTACGTTTGAATACATGTAATCCCAAAAACCTTTTTCTGTTGCATTATGATGTACGCTTCTTGCTAAATTATCTAAATTCATTATCGTATAAACTCCTTTACTGTTACGCTGCCTGAACTTGTTGTTTGCATTACTGGCTTACATACTGCACCTGGCTTCATATTAACTAGAGACGTTGCATACATATTTGGAAAAATTACCAAAGAGTGCAAGTCCTTGTCTTTATCTGCCAAGACAGCGTTAGCCATCTTTTGACCAGCCTTAGTTAGTCTTGGGGTAAAACTAATTGTATATAGTTCATCTTCTCCAAGATTTAAAGTCTTAGCCTGTAAATATTTAATAAATGGATTAGTTAAATCCTTTAGGTCTTCTGCTGTTGCATAAGCACCAATTCTATTATCTGATACCAAGAAGATGTAAATTTTTCCTGGCTCAATAACTGTATCTGATCTATCAAAGATGCCAACACTACCAGTCTTATCTACAATCTCAATTCTGCTCCAGCCGTCTCCACGCTTAATAGACTTAACCATTGCTTGAACTAAGAACGATCCCTCTTCTGAGTAATCTTCTAGTGGCTTTGCATACGCTTCAATCCAACGTGGAATGTCACTAGTAAACTCTGGAATATTAAGATACTCATAGTAGTTTTCTTTTTCTTCTCCAGTTCTAGGATTATCGCTGAAGGCTGCTGCACCAACTTTATTTAAAGACTCTACGATTCTTTTACTAACTAGCGATCCCTTTTCAGACTGGAAGTCTTGGAAGTCCTTATAAGAATTGAACGGTCTGCGATCAATAATCTTTTTACCATTCTTTTCAGATATATACTTAATGTTTCCAAGACCGAATCTAATGGCATTACCCTCTAAGGTAAAGTCAATATCGGACTCATTAATATGTGGAAGCCTGATTGAAATCCCAATACGCTTGGCTTCAATTAGGTAGTCTGTTCTTGTATCCTTATCATTCTCATTTCTTAAAAGAGAATACATAAACTCATGTGGATAGTAACGCTTTAGCCAAGCCGTCCAATAGCTAAGCATAGAATAAGCCACAGCATGAGATTTGTTAAAGGAATAACCTGCGTGTGCCTCAAAGTCATGCCATAGATCTTTTGCTTGCTTTTCTGTAATGTGTTGTGAAGCACCCTTAACAAACCTTTCTTTATACTGGTCAAATTCTCTAGCATCTTTTTTCTTACCAATGATTTTACGAACCTTGTCTGCTTCTGCCATTGACATGCCACCTAAGTGAACACAGGCTAACATAACTTGTTCCTGATAAAGGATACACCCATAAGTATCTTTTGTAAAGTCTTTTACAATATCATGTACATAATTAACTGGAGCTTTGCCCTTCTTACGTTTAATGTACTCTGCACCAATTGTATTCATTGCACCTGGACGAACAAGAGCGTTAGATGCAGCAAGTTCATCAAAGTTATACACACCCATTTTAATCAATAGATTTGTATATGGTGTAGTTTCTGCCTGGAATACGCCCTTAGTAAATCCTGCCGTTAAGTCTGCAAAAACTTCTTTATCATCTAAAGGAATCTTTCTTAAACTAACATCCTGCTTCTTACGTTCTTTAATCATATCTAATGTGTCATGAATTACAGAAAGGGTTTTAAGACCAAGAGCATCAATCTTAATTAGTCCAATGTCAGCTGCCTGTTCCATGTCAACTGCAACTACCTGCACACGCTCATCTGATTGTGTATCCTTGCGAGTTTCCATTGGTGCATAACGCCAGATTTCATCTTTAGATGCAACTATACCAGCAGCATGCATTCCTGTTCCACGAATACGTCCACGCAATCTTTCAGCATACTTTACGACCTCTGGATATTTATCACGGAACTCTTTAGACATTTTACTGGACATAAATTCTTCCCAAGTCTCAACACCCTTTAGTGCTTTGTTAACTTCTGGAAGTGGGATGTGGAATGCTCTTGCAACGTCTCTGACAACACCCTTATCCTTAAACTTTAAGAATGTAGCAATAGATGCAACGTGAGTATATTGATCTGCAAGGTACTCTTTTACTTGACCACGGAATCGGTCTTCATAGTCAGTATCAATATCTGGGAAGTCATTACGCTCTGGATTAATAAAACGGAAAAACAAAAGGTCGTATTTAATTGGATCAACTTCTGTAATTTCAAGTGCATAGCATACTAGCGAACCTGCAGCAGAACCACGACCTGGACCAACCAAGATGTTGTTGCTCTTGGACCAACCAATCATATCCGCAACCACAAGGAAGTATGAGGAGAAGTTTTTGGTCTTAATGATCTCAAGCTCTTCCCTTAAGCGATCCTGGTACACCTTATCCTCTGCCACCCCACGCTTGATTAAACCCTCCATAGCAAGCCTCTCAAGCTCTCTATCTGGGTTCTTGTGTTCTACTGGCAGAAGGTCTAAATTCTCCTTGAAATCATATGAACCAATCTTATCAGATACCTCCATGGAGTTTTCATATAGGTCATCCCTGTCAATACCTTGATCAAGCATTAGGTCTTTAACATCTTTGTGTCCCATTAGATGAATGTCTAGGTCTTTAAATGACATAAAACGATCACCATATAAATAGTCTAGGCGTTCAATGATATCTTTAATCTTACGGCTATCTTCAAACTTTGCTTCTTTACGAATGTTGGGATGAGTGCCAAGGATAAGCATGATTTCTTCTGCAATCCTATCCTCTGGTGAAGCATAGTGACAGTCTAAAGTTACTGTACTCTTAATGCCCATATCATCTGCTAAATTAAGCATAGCCATATTTAGTTCTACTGGATTGTGTGGCTGCAGTTCCATATAGAAGTTATCTCCAAAGACCTGCTTAAACCAGTCTGTGTGCCTCTTAGCCATTTCCATATTTCCATTTTGGATTGCTTTTGCAATAATACTGTTCATACATCCAGATAGGATAACTAAGTCTGACGAATGCTTTTCAAGCACATCAAAATCAATACGGGGCTTATTAAAAAAGCCGTCATTCCACCCAATTTCAGAAAGCTTAGATAGGTTTTGTAGTCCGTTTTCATTCTTTGCTAAAACAATTAAGTGATTATAAATCTGTTCTTCTTCGCCACGCTCTTTCTTTGAACGCTTATCTAAACGATCTGGAGTAAAGTATGCTTCTAAGCCTAAGATAGGCTTTACGTTTGTATTTTTTGCTGCAAGAAGAAAGTCTCTATGACCACTTAATGTTCCGTGATCTGTAATTGATAGTGCTGTCATGCCAACCTCTTCTGCACGTTTCAGAAGTTCTTCTGGTGACGAAAACCCATCAAGTAAACTATAGTAAGAATGTGAGTGGTGATTATGATACATTATGCTCCATTAGTAAGTGAGGGTGATAAGCCATTATAGCCCATCACCCTCACGTCTGTCAACTAACTTTTACCAATCAACTGATGGGCTTGATGTTACGTCTGTATCTAGACCCATGAAAAATGATTCCTGGTCTGCATACTTTACTAGACGTACAGCAGTTTGCTCTAGGTTATAGAGCTCAAGACCACTAAAGTCAAAACTGGATTCATCTGTAGTTAGTGGGAATAGGGAATAGCTGGTCTGTGTTCCAGTTCCAGTTCTCTTCAAACGCCATACAACGTTTGTAATAGAGCCAGTATCTCCAGCATATTCAACAATGGTTGTTGTTGTAGGTGACTTTGGACCTACACCTTGTGACCAAATGGCAACGTATGGATCATTGGAACCTTCATCTACCAATACGTTAGTATAGTAGCGAAGCTTAGCCTTCCATCCTGCCTTTGGATCTTTACGATTCATTTCGCAACCGTAGCAGCGACCTTCTTCGTCCATTGAGCATAAGCCTTTACGCTTATAGTCTCTAGGGTTTGTGTGTTCTGCTACAACAATTGCTAGACCACGAGTAGCATCGTAGTTCTTTGAGTCTGCATCTACTTCATTAAGAAAACGCATCTTGATGCTCTGACCATCTTCTAGCTTTAGCCAACGAGCCTTTGGACCATCTGATCCTTTTGGACGATCAATCAAACTTTTAATGTTTGCCAATCCTGTAATACTTGCCATAATATATTTCTCCTTAATAGTTGGTTCGGTAGGTGAACCTATCCGTTTATTATATCAGATAAGCAATGCTAGGTCAAGGGACTTTAGGCTATTAAATGATTTAACAATTTGCTTATCCGTCATGTCTCCAATGTCCTTAACCCCGTCTGGAAAGTCCATATTAAGTATTGGTACTGTTACAGACTTATTTAAATTTCTAGTTAGGCTACCGCCAGCCTCATCCTGGTCCATTGCTAAAATTAATCTTGTTGCATACTTATTTATTAGATTAATTTGATTCTTTCCAATGTTAGCACCCAATGTAGCAATAGCTGGAATATTTAGTTGCCACAATCGGATAGCATCAAAGGATGACTCAACAACAACTATGTCACTAAACTTTACATTATTTAAATTAAACAAAACTTTATTTCTAGGAAGACCAGTTGAATTTTTAAATGATTTGCCTTCAACGGAGCGACCAACAAATCCTACACATATATCTGTATGAGAATAAATTGGTACAGTTACCATGTCTTGTTTTGGAGAATATCCAAGCTTAAATTTTTTAATTGCATCTAATTCAATATTTCTAGTCTTAAAATATGCGATGGCTTTATCACTTAATAACAAGTCATTATGAAGCCTGTCAATTAGTTCATTATCAAATTGCAGGAACTCTTCTTTTACCTGAATATCTTTTTCAATCCTGGATGCAAAGTCAATGCTTTTTGCAGCAGTTGAAATTACTCTAGATGCTTCAAAGTAATTTCTATTTGTTGTACGCATTACTAAGTCTAATAGTGTTCCACGCTCTCCACACGCAAAGCAAAGGAACAATCCTTTTTCTTTGTCTACTTCACAGGCAGGTGTATTTTTATTATAGTGGAAGGGACAAAATATTAGATAGTGTGTGTCTAGCTCAGAGCCTACTTCTATTCCGCAGACATTGATGATCTCACCAATTTGGTCTGGATCATAGGTATCATTGGCACTAGCCTTGTTCCCGTTATTCCTGTATAGCACTTAGCCTTAGCCTTTCCAACATATATGCCGTAGCATGTAATTTTAAATTCAAACGAACTACCATTATAGCTTGTAGTAAAAACTGGGTCAAGATCTAAATGTGGGATATATCCTCTAGTTCTCATATCATCTTCTATAAGATTCTCATACTGTATTCTGAGTCTACCAAAATCGGCTTCATCATTGATTTCACCGTCAATTGAGAAGCCTTTGATGCTTTTGTGTCCCATGAATTCCATAGTACAATTATATTATGATATTGGGTCTAATATCTCCTCAAATTTACCCTTATCAAAGTCAGCAAACATTATGAAGTCTCCAAGAAATCCATGACGATTCTTTCTAAAAGCACACTCTAAAGCATCACTATTTTGCTTTCTTCCCATTGCTAAAACCCAGTCAGCATCATAAGCAATTTGTCTAGACCAAGCAACCTGCCCAAGTTGTGGTACACTCTCCAAGTCGCTTGCATCATCTGGAGTGGCAGAAGCAATAGCAATGATTGGAACTTGCTCAGAGATTGCTAATAGTTTTAGTTCTCGTGATAAGTTTTTAATCTTAACAGTTTCATTGCTGCTTGTACCTGCGTTATCTTGCATAAGTTGAAGGTAGTCAATGAACACAATGTCTGGCTTGTACTGATCAATCTTTGCTCTAATAACGTTTGGGGTTACTTCGCTTCCGCCATCATTTGAAATAATTTTAAACGGTTGCTTGCCTGTAACATTTTTATCTGCCCAGTCTTTAAACTCTTTTTCATCAATTCTTCCTGCACTAATTGCACGATGAGAAAACTTTCCATCACCTGCAATTGTATAGATGCGGTTACGAACTTCTTGCTCTGTCATTTCAAGAGAAAGGATCATTGGTACACGACCATTTTCCCAAGCCTTAACAGCAAGGAACATAGCCATCCAAGACTTACCAATAGCAGGATAGGCAAGAAGAACCCCAAGCTGACCTTTTGATATTCCCATTGGTAGACAAACATCAAATGCTGCAATTCCAGAGCGAATTCCAATGTCACCAAGTTTTGAAGCCTGACGTTGCTTTTCAAAATATGCCATAGCATCATCTACATCTGTTACATCAATGTCTCTTACTCTAGCGGTTAATCTAGAAATTGAAGAAATGTCTGCATTAAGAGATTTGAGTGCATTACTAGATTGATTATCCTGTAATAGCTGGGCTGCCTTTTTAACAGCACCACGCAATGATTCATCTAAGAATGTTTCTTTTAAACGGTTAACGTGATAAATTGTTGGACCAGAATCTACTGGCTCAAAGTCACGAAATCTTGTTGCAAGTAAATCGGTATCTGGAATTTGCTTTGTTTCATTATAATATTCTTTTACAAAGTCCCAAACATCTGCACAATTACGAAGCATGGAGTCCACGTTGTTTTCGTACATAACGTGAATATCTTTATTCTTACATACTGCAGAGAGAACCTCTACCTCTTCACGCATTCCCATTTAGCCACTCCTGCCGTAATCTTGCTGTCTGTGCCCTACGCTCTTTGCGTAGTTGTTCGTCTTTTTCTGAATCATTAATACGATCTAGTAGTATATCAAAATTATTATAGAACCATCCCAATGGATGACCTTCCTTTTGCATTTTAAAATAATACTCAAGAACCTTGTGGGCAGTTTCTTTATCGTAATCGTCAAGAATTGAGGATGCTGCCCATTTTTCTTTATACTTGTTTACGGTAGGAGATACCCCATACCGATCCTTGTAAAGCTTTGCATAGTAAGATAGCAATGCATAAGCTGCAGTTGCACTATCCTTTGTCACCCTAGATCGTCCTCAATCTTACTAACCTTTTCAATTAGTTTTGATAAAACAAAATCATATACACGATCAACGGCTACGTCTGTGTTAGCATCAATGTCACGAACATGGTCTTCAACACCAATGTCAATGTGGATGCTCTCGTAGTTACCTAAATTTCTTACCCACTTTAATTCTACTTTTACCTTTGTTGGGTCTAAGGTTACTTTCTTTTCTACCATTACGACTCTCTTCTATTGATCACTGCAATAATTATTGCAGATTATTGTAAAATTGTCAACACGTTTATTCAAATTCTTCTTGTCTCCATACTGGGACAAAATTTCCTTCTTTTGTTCTTATGTATAAGACTGGCTTGCTTCCAATTATTGCATCTACCTCAGCGATGGTTGGGACATTCTTTGGAATGACTATACCGTCATGTCTGGGTCTACCACGATGAACATTGGCAAAGTATTCTCTATACTCGTAAATGTCTTCTTCCGAAAAGTAGTATACACCAGTTCTATTTCCATACTCCACCAGGAACGGCTTTTTAACCTCTCCGCTATACATTGCACGTCTGATTCTATCTATATGCCTTCTAAGAACCTGGGCTACCTCAGATATTGTGTAGGCTTTCTTTTTAAAAGCCTTATAGTCTTTGTATGTATATTTATTGATAGTGTTAGTTTTAAAGTTTAATGCATAACAAATATTTTGTGCTGCACTTTTTCTAACTAATCTATGAAGATCTCCATTAAGAAAAAATATGTTTCCAGTACGATCCAGTTTTAGCTTTTTGTTGACGATTGGGTCAAGTACTTCTTTTCTATTTTCCATAGCCATAAAGCAAACCCTCCCTTATTTTGAGGGTGGCTAAGCTCCCATCTTTTACCACATAGAAAGCAGAATAGCTCAAGATAGGTTTCGCTAGTAAAGACTCTATCAATTAGAACCCTTCCGCCACATCTTATGCATTTCATTGTTAAATGATAGCATACGATTATACCTTAAACAGTTTTCCATCTACAATGCATGAATAGTCTGGTGACACATGAACCAATTGAATGTGTGGATAATTTCCGTTTTCAATGTGGGCAATAGCAAATGCTTTTTGCCAATTATGGTTATTAGTGTACATCATTCCAGTAGACTTTTCATCACACATATGACCAATTTCATAGCCACGAAGTGTTTCTCCTAGACCGCCATTACGAAGTTCATAGGTGTTGAAGTAAACACCTGCACGATGTGAGTGACCACGAATAAGAGATACGCCAAAGTTATCCACATCCTTACGAACTGATTCACCTGCATTTTGTGAGATAGCATTTCCGTGGTGAACGTGAATGTCACCAAAACGATGTGCAGGAGGCTCATTGTAATAGATGTATTCATATCCAAGACTATCAAGATTCCATAGTGCCTCTGGCGTTGTTGCCTCAACATACTCTGGGAGCTTCTTGTCAATGTATTCAAATACACGGATATCGTGATTACCTAGTGCTGAGAATAGCTGTGCATTTTTTGCCACTTTACGAGTCTTAGTATAAAAATCTCTTGCTAGTTTTGCCTCATGCTTCATAAGGGGCATGATTGCGTTTCCGTTATCATCCTTATGCATCTTTAAAAACTCTGCTGAGCGTCCCTCTGTATACTTGCTATAGCAAGCCTGATCGTCTGTATCGCCTAAATAGTCAACCACATCTGGCTTAAACCAACGCATGACCTTAAACCATAATTCAATCATCTTATCGTCTTGATAGGGAAATTGCTGGTCAGAAGACAGCATCCATTTTAAATCGTTAGTCATTTCTGACCTTTCTATTTGTGTAATTCTATGTTAAGTACAGATATTAAATTCAATTGTATCAGAATAGATAATTTTTAACAATAGTTATTTATGCTCTTTTACCAATGGCAAGATAGTTAAACGTTACTTGTTTTCCAACATTAAACTCCATTGTGTCACTTACTAAAGATATGGTGCATTCAAACTTTGAGTTTGTAATTAAACCTACAGAAGCTGATGCTTTAAATGGTCTATTTCTTCTTGTGCCTTGACTAACAAATGTTGGCGTAACAACAACTACTACATTATTATCTTTAAATGGAGTGTTGAATGTAATAGTTGACTCATATTCGTCTGTTCCACCCGTTGCTACACCAGTATGCTGACCAGCTTCAATTTGCAAACTTGCACTTGGTCCAAGAACACTGCCAGTATAAATTACTGGTCTAATTACTGCTGCTTCTGTAGAGGGTGTTAAATCTTGAATTGCATCTACAAGGCTATTAAGCCACTCAGTGGTGATGGGAAGCCCATCCGTTAATCTACTTGGCATCTTCCTTGGTTTCCTTTAAAGAAGCAATTTCTACATCCTTAGCCTGAAGAGCTTCAGTTGCCTGTGCCTTTAAAACGGCTAACTGTGTTTCATACTGGCTTGTAATTTGACCAATACGGTTCTGTAGTTCTTGAACTACTAATTCTAGTGTGGTTGACATTTTTTACCTTTCGTTTTCTATATTGTAGCACAATGTGAATTTATTGTCTAGTACTAATTTGCAGTATATGTAATGGTTCCATTTACTGCAACTATTGTAGTTGTGGTGTTGTAGTGATATGATGTTGTAATTTTAGATCTTCTGGTTCCACCAGAAACTGTAGATCTCACATTGTTTCCCGATGCAATTGTGGTATCTCTTCTTCCACCGTAGCTTGGATCTTGAAGAACAGAATCAATATTCCATGTATTGCTATAATTTTCGCTATAATTTGATACATAACTATCGTAGTCTATTAAGAAATAATATCTTCTGGTTGCAGAAATAGGATAATATACATTACTATTGGCTGGATCTCTATTTTGAGTAGTGTCGTAAAGTCCACCCTCGCTATAAGATACACTTTCTATTGCAGTAGTTGTATTTCTACTAAGATCAACCCAGTAAAATCCAAGTGATGGTCTAAATAATCTTTGTTGAATTACCGTTATGGTTACTCTTCTTCTTGATGTTCCAGTATAATTTAAAGTGTCAGTTCCATTTGTTCTTGTTGTAGAGCTTGATGCAGGAGTTCCAGTTGTAAAGTTTACAATTCTTGTAGATTCAACTGGGCTTTGTCTCCAAACAACTCCATTTAATGCTTTTCCATAAGCAACTAGTTTTATTTTATATGTAGTGCTTGCATTTGGAAGAGATACTGATCTTGAATTAGAGCTTCCTGGAATATTTGAAACAAGTGGTGTATAAACTGTTCCAGTGGTATATAGAATATCGTAGCGATCCACATTTGCCGAATCTGCTGTCCAAGTTAAATTTAAAGTGTTCCAGCCAGTTACTGTTCCAGTTAAAGATGTTCTAAATAAACTATTATATGAAATTGGAGTATACTGATATTCAATTTGATTTGATAGCCCACTTCCTTCACCAAGTAGATTAAATGCTTGAATTTTTACTTTGTACTCTACGTTTGCTGCACTTGCAATGCTTTTTATGTATGTTGCATCGCTTGAACTAAAGTTGTTTTTAAATACAATTGGTGGATAAAAAATTATATATCCAGATACTGTTCCAGTATTGTTTGCAGATAAGGTCAACTCTCTTGTTGTTGGGTTTATACTTACAATTGTTGCACCAGTTGCAATTCCCGTACCAGAAACACCCCACCCTACGGATATACCAGTTACGGTATTAACACCTAGCTGATTTTTTGCAATAACTTTATTTTGACCAGATACTCCAGTTACAGTATATTGGTAGGGTGAACCACCATCATCATAGTACCTATACCCTGCAGGATTATATCTACTATCATTTGTCCACTGCATTCTAAACGAACCAGTTTTAGGATCATTTGAAATTAGCTGCAAGTCTGTAATTGGCGGTGGAGGACCAACAGGACTTCTTCTGTAAATGTATCCAGACCTATTTCCTGGAGTTGTTCCAATTAATGGAACTATGTAAAAATAATAATCTTTTTCTCTTTCAGTTGTATATGTGTAGGTGTGTTTTCCTGCAGACAGTGTTGGAGTTATATCTGCATACTTTACAAAAGTTAATGATGATGATCCATATTCTTTTTCAGATACCCAAAACTGATAATTTGTCACTCCAGATATTTGATCCCAAGTAAAAGTTATTGTATCGTTTGTATGGGTTTCTCTAAATCTTTTAACTCCATTTGTAAAAAATGGTTCCCAGTTACCGTTAACCTTTACTGCACCATAAATTACTGGTCTCCAGCCATTTTGAACCTTTGCTTTAAATTCTGTTGCGTCTTGCCAAAAACTAATATCTGATTTTTTGGCTCTTGCTTTGATACCCATTACAAGAACGTAAGCCAGATATCTCCTTCAGCACCATCGTATGACTGTGGTGAATTCTGGGATATCGTGATCCTTCTATATTCTGATGGTAGCGTAATTGATGCTCCACTTAGTCTTGTTGTTGGGGAGGGTGCTGCTGTTTCTAGCCATGTGGGTTTTTTCCAAACAACATTAGTTCCATCATTACTTAAATAATAATTTGATTGATTTTCAAAATTTAGGTTACTTAAAACACCTGCAGAATTACTTATTAATACCCCAACCTTATCAAAAGAATCTACTGTAATTCCTCTAGCAGATGTTAGGTATGAGGTTCTTAACGGTGTTCTATAATTATGTAGAACTTTATCTACAGCCATAATTTACTCCTATGCTTGTGCTTCAGACCATGACATTCTTGCACTAACAATAGCACTAGAAGATCCAACATTTGTTGCAACAATAGTTAGGATATCTGGTCCATTAGGATATCCTGGAGTCTTTGTGCTACCATTACCGCTAAGAATTGATGTTCCTAGCTCCTTAATGGAGTTAAGGTCATATCTTGTTGTTCCAAGATTGCTTCCACCTGAGTTATCTGTATAGAATGAGAATATAGTATCTCCACCAGAATATGTTCCAGTTGGTGAAGAAATTGTTCCAGTTCCAGTTCCAGTATTATCATGGAATAACAGTTGGGCTAAGGAACCAGACCCTACCTTAAATGTTTCCCAGCATAATGGGTAAGCCTGTGCCCCTGTCATTGTTGCATCAGCAAGGGTAGTTGGATTAAAAATTCCTTCAATTAAAAACGGTCCAGTTCCAAGAATCTCTAATTGATTTAAAACCAACTGCATTGTATTGACAATTTCTCTCTTTCCAAAGTTTCTTCCAATTCCGTTATCTACAGAAGGAGAAATTCTAATACTTACTAGCGGTCTAGTTGCATTTGATGCAAGAGTTAAAGATCTTTTCATTCTAGCATTAAATAGAACTCCTCTATCGTTGTCATATCCTCCGTCCATAATTACAGAAGATCCCCAGTGACTAAGAGAAGGGGCACAGCTTTGCGTAATAACTCTGACAGAAACTTGCTCTGTTGCTGCAATTGTTAAACTTGCTGTTGTTGTAGTTGATGCAAAGTTAAGACCAGTTCCAGCAAGGGCAGCGGTATAATCTGTATTTAGTTTAAATGTTCCAGACCCAAAGTTTGGTGATGCTATATAGTATGGCGTTGTAGTATTAAGAGTTGTTGTGTTTGCGTCTGTAACATCTACCCTAGTTCCAGCAACTGCTCTAGTATCTAAAGTTGTACCTGCTGGAACGGTAAATACTGACTGTGTTGCAGTGCTAACACTAACTCCTGACAATGCTTGATAAAGCGATCCTGGCACAGAAGAATCTGGAAGGAATGTTTGAACATTACCTGTTGTAGAAAGTTTTGAAACTTGAACTACTCTGTATTGTTCTGCAGTATATCCTTGCGGAAGATTATCGTTTCCAACTATTGGATTTACTGGTGGCACTGCAGTTAATACAACTGCTGTATCGCTAGTAATGCTTGAAACTTCCCCAAGCTTAACACCATTAGATAAATAAATTAAATCTCCAATATTTAAAGATGTAAACGATGTTGATGATCCGCTTACTGTTGTGCTCGTTGTACTTGTTGTTACTGTACCTGGTCCATCATAGCTTCCAATAATTAGTGGCTGTTTTTGATTTCTTATAACTGAAATTGGATATCCACCAACTGTAGCGTTATAAGAGCCAACTGAGGTATAACCCATAATTTCACTCTGAGGACTTGGACCATTTTTTTCAACCAAAAGGTATCCAATTGTTTCAGTATTACTTTTAGATGGGGAAACCGTTCTCCATCCAGTTATATCTTGTACATACAAAACTTGATCTGAAGAGTCTAAGGTTTTTCCTGGAAGGTCTTGCGAATTAGGTACTGCCGTTGTGCTATCTGTTCCAGCAAGTAACTTTGTTCTGGGAGCATAATGATTTACTTCATATCTTGCAGGAAGGTTTCCAGAACGCATATAAGACTGAGTATTTATATTATTATTTGGCATTCTATGGCAATATGCAATGTCTCCATTAATCATTCTCATTCCAAAGCGAATAAATCCTGAGCCATACCATGTATAGTCAATGTATACCATCTGCATTTTTGTTGCGTCTAAAATGTATCCTGATGGACCTGTTCCATCTAATCTATCTAAGTTAAACTCATCTTGAGAAACTCTTGTTGTTTGAACTTTATAAAATTTGGATGCAGAAACGTTTATACCTCTATAAGCAGGAGAAACTCTTAGCTGCCTATCTGAATCAATATATAAAACTCTATATACCTGACCCTTAATGACAATATTGTCTCCAACAATAAGTTGCTTTGTAAATCTGGTATCAGTTCCAGTTATTAAATTAGATTGATTTACCGCAGCGATTGTTCCATACAATGGCTTATTAGACGATCTTTTACAAGCCCAAAGCTTTTCACCATCATATTCAAAGAATATGCCATTCATTTCATTGTATAAGCCAACCCTTGTACATGCTCCTGCCCAAGAAGAAACAGTGACTACCGAATTTTCACCAGATGGATTCATATTTGTTGGATAAACAAACGAGGGAGTAATTGTTGTAGAATATGTAAATGTATTTTGATTAATAACACCCTTAACTAGGAAGTCTCCATTATAAGGATTCACATCTCCACCAATTACTTCAATACCTTCAACTTTAACTCTAGAGCCGTACTGTAATCCATGATCTTGAACAGTTGTTACAATAATTGTTGCTGTACCACTTTGAACGTCTGATTTAATACTTTGAATATCGTAGCTAGGGGTAAACTTTGCACCTGTTGAAAATTGGATAGCTTTACCAGATTGATATCTAAAAGTTTTTCTTGTTTGACGAATTTGCTGAATTCCAGTTACGTTATTTACTGTGCTTAGCTGAACTCCACCATTATGACTAGTATGTTGAATATAAGACTCTGGTTTACATACTAAAAGTGCATTTGAATTTACTGTACCAGTTGCAAATGGTGCTGCTGCACTAATTGTTCTTTTTAGGCTAAGCTGGGTTGGTGTTGGAACAACTTCTACCAGCCAAGATCCATTAAGGTTTGTTGCAAAATCATTTGTAACTCCATCTCCTGCTGCACCTCCAATAGTTGTTACACCATTAATTAAAATTGGTGTTCCTGGAACAAGTCCATGTGGCTCTGTAGTAGAAATTACAAAATTTGATGTTCCTCCAGAATCTCCAGTAACACTAAAGGTGTCATAAGATCCGTCCACTCCACCAGGAATGTGGGCGTTGTCAAATACGCCACCTCCAGTAATGGTTGTCAGTGTTCCGTCTAAAATGCTTCCTGAAGGAACTCTTGCTTTTGCTAGGTAAGAAAACATTTTTGCAACATCTGTAGTAAGCCCAGACCCAGCTGTTGTAAAATCAACTAGGTATCTTGTGGCAAGAAGTGGGGCATCGTATAATTTAATTGTTGTAGCTGATTGAACATCAACATAGTAAATTTTATCTGCAGCAAAACTTACTGAATTTGCTGCACCAGCTGCACCACCAATTCCACTAAAGATGATTGGTTGTCCTTGAAAAAGACCGTGTGCTGCTGCTGAAGTTAAAAGGTCAGTTGTAGTATTTACTGAAAAAACAAGAGAAGATGGAACTGTAATTGCAAATGTTCCTTCAGCATTATTGTTTGTAGTTTCCTGTACGCTTACTACGTCATTTGTTGCAAGACCATGAGCAGATGCTGTTACGACACCAATATTTGACTTTACCCTTGCATTCGTGCTTGGTGCAAATGCAGCAATATCTAAAATCTCAAGAGAGTTTCCACCAGTTCCCTTACTAAAAAACGATGCGTAGTTGTGTGTAAGTGTTAGGGCTTCCCACTTATTCCCTTGAGTTCCATATTCAAAGTCAGTATCAATCAGGGACTGTGGTGCTGCTACTCTCATTTTTGCAACAGCATCAACTAAGTTATCTGAGGGAGTAATCTTTTCGTCATACTCGTCATAAATGACCTGTAGCTTATCTGTAGCAAGCATATCTCCACAGAAATAATTTAAAACAATTGTTGTTGTAGAGCCAACCGAGGATCCCTTAACTACATAAGAAATGGCATTTAAATCTGGATCGGAGAAGTTATAAATTACTTGGTTTGTTGTTACATTTGTAATCAACATCAAGTTTTCTCTTTGAATTACTCTTGGAATTACTATAGTGTTTGTTTCTGGAGTGAACGTATAGTAAGTGTCCAGCAGTACCTTTTTTGCCATATTATAATTTCTCCTTTTATCCTAGTGCAATGTCTACCGATTTAAAAGGGTAGATCCTGCTCTTCTTGTTTTTAGTTGGTCCTGGAAGAACTCTCGCATTGATTGTAGATCCTGGTGGTGGTGACTCTGAAAATTTAATTTTTCCATCATCATCAAGTGTATATCCTTTATACCCTAGAAAACCAGTTTGCCAAACATACTCTTTATGTTTAATAAATGCGGATTGAACCACACCATTAAGAGATATTACAAGCCTTAACGGATTATCTAAAACAACTTTCTCTTGGTTATATCTAGGCAAAAAGGTATTGCTTTTACCGTCAAATGCCCCTGAGAAGTCGTCCAGTTCAATTATATCATAATAAAATCCAGTTACGTCACCCGTAACCTCAAGATTTTTTATCTTTACATTTTCACCAAATTGATCAATTTGAAATGGGGCATTGTCTGGATTTGAGCTTCCAATGGTTAGGCTATATGTATTATCCCAATTTTTTGTATCTATGGTTGGGTAAGAAGAGACCGTTCCAGATATAGAGGTTTTTATAGTGTCTTCTAAATCCTCAACATAGGATATTTTATAACTTGAAGAATCCTCAACAATATTAGTAATTGTAGGGTTGCTTGTATATTTCTTGTCTTGGGGAATGTTGTTGTATATATTAATTTTATTGTCAATGATTCTGGCATTATTTGCAATTAGTGTAATTTTTTGACCAACATCGTAGTGTGGGTTATCATTGGCATTGACACCCTTGTTGATTGTTACTGTAACTACCTTGTCTAAAACCTCAATACTGGATGTAGCAAAAGACTTAAACTCCTGATTCAATTCATTTCCTGTAAAACTTAAGTATCCATCTGCAAAAACAAACAAGAAGTCTCCATATATAGGATCTGTTCCAATTTCAATAATTGGGAAATAGCTACTATTTAAAGATGAAAGGTCTGAATAATAGGATGGTATGTTTTCAATATAGAATACATCGCCAGTGCTGTATATAGATGAATCATCAACAAATATTTTTGTATTGTAATAGGAGCCAGGAATATCAGATAAGGACGCAATAATTCTTTTAATGTTAGATAGCTTTCTGTAGCTATCCACATTTGATAGAGATGCATATAGCGAATCTTTAGTGTATGTTTTTGGTTTTCCGTCAGCAGTTTGAACTGGAGGAATGGATCGTGTTGTGTAGGTTTTTCCATTTGCAGATAGTTCTACTGGTATATTTTTTGCATGATAATCTAAGTCTGCAGGACCTTCAAAAGTTAATAGGTATGTGTCATCTAGTTGTTGTGGTAACTCTGTAAATATTTCAAATTGTGAAACAAGGGTGGTATTTGTGTAGTAGGTTGTAAATGAATAATTTTGATAAAATGTTTTTGGTACAGACCTTAATTTAATAAGACTAGAGCTTAGGATTTGATCAACAATTAGGTATTCTGATCCAACCTTTATTTGATAGCCTACCTTTAATGCTGAACTTAAATTAGATACATCTGCATACAGGCTTCTTGTGCTCGCTGAGATTTTTCCTGAAATATTGGCATTAGTTCTTTTTACAGTGCCATCAGTATTTAGCTCTTGTTCAAAGGAGCTTATTGGGTTTGAATAAAATCCAGACTTAATATATGATGTTGAAGATGCTGTTCCAGAAAAAATGTCACCAGCTGATCCTACCCAACCAAATTCATTTCCACCAATTTGAAAAGAATCACCGTACACATCAGAGCCTCTAATTTTAGATGCAGTTACGTCTCCAGTTATATTTAATGTTGCAGTGGTTGGATTCCAAGTAACATTTGCAAGGGCATCGCCTAAACTAAATAGCCCATTGTCATACCAGTAATTGTTTGTGTTAATATGAATACCGCTATGGTAATCTTCTTTCTCAAGGCTTCCAGACACAGTTGTTTCGGCTAGGTTGTCTGCAGTAAAACTTACGGTTATTTTTTTATTTGTAACATTTCTATTTATTACTAAATACTCTCCATTTATATCTATTCCACCACCAGATACAGACGCTTCTCCAACTGGTACAGTTGGTGATGTTATGGATAGACTGTTTGATCCATAAATTTTTATTCTATCACCAACGCTTAGGGTTGGGGTTTCTAGCACTGTAATAATTAGCTCATTGCTTGCTACCTGTATTTTTGTAATTTGATATTGATTCTTTGAAAAAACATTTGCACCAATCTTCATTGATCCATCGTTAACAGTTAGATTTCCAGAAAAATTTCCATCTGTTGCTTCAATTAGTCCTCTTACGGCAACATTGTTAAATATTGAGTTTCCAAAAGAATCTATTGTCCAGCCACTGCTACCAACAACTTTATCTTCCCAGTCAGCGTAGATTACTTCCATTCTATTTAATGGGTATCCTTCAGAGCCAATAACAACTGGCTGTCTTAGCTCCTGCTCATAATTATTTTCATCTAAATATCTAATAATAAAATCTGAAATAAATGATGTTACTATAAAAAATACTCCACTGTTTCCTGGTTGAGGCTCAACTGTTCCGCTTGTATCAAGCTGTACGGTAAAGTATTCTTCAGTTGCATCTAGAACTACTTTAGAATTAAAATTAAATTCTGAGTTTGGAAGACCATAGACCTTTACTGTATTTCCTGCGGATAAGCCATTGTTTCCAAAATAAGTGGCTATGTTTCCTTCCCTAGAATATGAAATTATTTGACCACCATCTTCTAGGTTTGTTGGTACTGGAGGAATTATATTTTGTATAAATGGATTATCTGGATCGGTTGTTACGCTAAGTATTGGTCGTAAAGATACAGTATTATCATCAAGAATTAGGAACCCATAATATCCAGGCAAAATGTCTATTGCTGCAGTTTGCTTATTCCAAATAGGCAGGTCTTTTACTGTTTTTGGAATAAATCCATCAAATGTCCACGAGGATAAATCGGTATTTAATAGTTTAAATCCATCAGGCACATTGTATCCAAGTAGGGGCTGTAAATTTAAGTTTTGTTGATTATTAATATATGTTTGATTAATCATTATGCTAGTACCGCCGTTTTTGAAAATATTACGTTATTCATATTTGGAGCAACTGTTGGGAAAAGCTGGCTTCTTTGTAGCCAGTACCCAGTCCAAATATTTCCATTTGGTTTATATCTTGCAATAGTAAACCTATAATCTCTTGCAGTATCCCTTTGGGTTCCATCAATATTGGCTCTTAAGTTTTGTGCTGACTTAACCATATTTGCTGGCATGGTTATAATGTTTAATGGTGTAGCAGATAGTACTTGGTCATTCATTCCATAATAAATTCCATTTTTAATATAAAAGAATACTGGAACATCACAAACTCCACCACGAATATCCCATTTTAACATTCCAGAGTTTTCTAGTTCTTGTGGAAGCGTAACTGTAACATTATGGTCTGTTCTTGGTGATCTAATTTCACTTGGTCCAGTTATTGCTCCAGGGGTTCTAATATCTGCAGCAGGTTTGTTTGGAATAGTATATTTTATACCACCATTATTACTTGTTGTAGTATTTGATGTGCCATTGGCTCCCTTTCCTCCTGCTCTGACCTTTGAAACTGCACCAAGGGCTTTAGTAAGGTTTTGAACAGCTCCAGTAGTAATGCTTTTTATTTTATATGTTCCAGTTGTAATACTATTAATAGTATAAATACCATCATAGCTGGCTCCAAAACTAGAAATAGTTACATCAAGTGGCAGGTTTTCAGCTAGACCAGTTAAATCCTTGTCAGTATAAAAAATATAGTTCCAGCTATTATTAACATAATTCCAACCTTGCAGACCAGAAGTTGCAGCAGTACCTAGTGGATAATCATAAGTGGTCTCAGCTTGCTGGGAGCCTTTAGCAACAACAGTATCTGGAGCTTGAGTTGCTGCTACTGAAGTAACATGTTCCCAGTGATACGGAGTAACAGTGTATGTTGGGGTATATGTAGATAGCAACTCTGGAGATGTTGGAACAACAAATTCTATTGAAGGAGCACTTGTGCTACCTGCTGCAACAGCAGATCCATTTATAGCAGAATTGGTAGTTATTACCATTCTATATCTTTTTCCAGGAGTTAAGTTTGGTATTCTGATCTCTGCCATTATGTCACCGTTTTGTTAAATGTCAGACTTAAGTAATACTCAATATCAAGTTCCTGATTTGAGGTTTTTAAAATTGGCTGATCTAAGGTGGTTCTTGAAACCATTCCTTGTGTTGTATCTAAATTATTGTTATCATTAAACCTTATTGCATCAATTGCACAGGGGCTTGTAGAGCTTATTTGCACCTTTTGAATATTACTCCAACTTGGACTTCCAGTTGCAATTGCCTGGCTCTTTCTTCTGCTAATAATTTTATAAGTGTCTGCTGATAATGTTGTGTAGGTAAAAGTGTAGTAATTAAGATCATTAGTATAAAATCTAACTAAAATAGTTGGAGTTGTTCCTGATGCTTTTGAAACAGCTAAAGATAGGTAATCTTCTTGACCATAAACATTGTCCCCAATAGTCAGCAAACTAGTATTTGAAACTATTGCTTGATCCGTAAACAAAAATAGTGCAGTATCTCCAACTCTAAAAGGATAGGTTGTAACGCTTGAGTCTATATAGGCTGAGGTAGTAAGACTGTTTCCAAGAGATAAAGGAGTTGATCCATTTATCCACCCATCCGCAGCAGAACCATTAAATAATGTTGTTTGCTTTTGAACTACGTTATTTAAGTTATAGGGGAACAATCCAAGTTCATAAATTTTAAAAGCTTCTGCAAGCTGACCTGTTGGACTAACTGATGTTTTGAAAACCATCGCATCAAAGGATCCTAGATTATCTAAGAAAGATAGTGTGACTGGTGAAGATCCAACACTAAATCCAAGCCTATCGTTTGGTATTAGTCCATCTGCTGAAGTAACTAGTGCTACCTGACCATTAGTACCAGTTCCAGATGAAGACATTGTACCATCTCCAGAAACCGTTCCACTAGTCAATGAGGACAGGGTAAGGACATATGGACCAGTTCCAGTTACGGCACTAATAGTTGAGCCTGATGCAATATTGGTTCCAGTGATAGCCATTCCAGCCCCTGGAACAACTGTTGGTGATGTTAATACTATACTATTTCTTGATGTTGCAAGACCAGAGGTCCAGGTTACAGGTGTTGTTATTGTTTTATTTAAAACAGTAAATGTGTCAGTTGCCACTGAAGTAATAGTAAATGCTCCATTATAACCTGCTACGCTTGATCCAGATATTGTTACGCTATTACCAACAGCAAAAGGATGCCCAGTTGCAGTATATGTGTTAGACCTAACTGTAGATGTTGTACCAATTCCAGTAGTCAATGTCGCAGAAGTGGGTGCAGAAGAAACAATAAAAGTAAAGGTTGTTGTTGTGGGTGCAGAAGCAATAGTCCAAGTTCCATTAAGTCTAAATTGTTGTGAAGATACAGTTCCACCTGCACCAACAGCAGGAGCAGTGCCCGAAACATTTATTGTAAAAGATGTAGGAGTTGGAACAGTTGCTACTGTAGCATTTGTGCGATTATATGAAGAAACACTATTGCCAGTAATGCTAACGATACTACCTGCAGATAGACCATGTATAGCTGAAGTATTATAAGTGTAAACTGTTGTGGTTCCGCTTGTAGTTGAAATAGTTGCAGAATTGCCAGCTCCAGAAATTGTAATAATGTCTCCAGCAATTAATCCATGATCTGCTGTAGATGTTCCCGTTACAGTAGTTGTTGCATTTCCAATAAAGTTTGTCATTGCAATGCTTGTAGGAACTGGTGCAACTGCTGTTACTGCATTAGTTCTAGGAGTTATTGCTCCAACTCCACCAGATAATATTGTAAATGTTGTAGCTGAAGGAACAGTTTGAATTGTTCTGTTTGAAAGATTGTAGGCTGTAACACCAGTTCCAGACATACTTACAACATCTCCAACCCTATATTGATGGTTGTAGCGTGTTGTGTATGTGGTAGCTGTGCCAGAGGTTGTTGCTGAAGTTGAGTCTAGGTCAATGGTTCCATTTGTAGTATTGTCAATACCTATTTGAATAGATCCACCAATGTTTGGAATAAGCCCCATTAAGGACTTTAAAATAATAGACCTGCCAGCCCTAGTGATTGAATTTTCTTTTTCTGCTACTAACTTACCATCTAAATATACTTTGTATTTTCCATAAAACATAAGATAATTATACCACCCGTTAGATTTCGTACAGACTTATTTGAGCATTTCTAATTATTGGATTAACGGCTACGTTTATCTTTAAATCATACTTCGCTTGATTTGCCAAAAATGATGGTGATCCAGGATCCCACTCTCCATTTACAAAAGATCCAAAATAATCATATCTTGTAGAGTCAGGAACAGCGTCTGATATCTTTTGAGCTATGTCGTTTATTAATTGATTTGTAAGTTCTTGTGCAGTAAGGTTGCTTAAACTAAATGTTGGAGAGCTTGGTAGTGCTCTGGTTACAACAGTATTATAAGTTTTTGCTGCATTATCTATATCTAAAGAATAGTCAGATGCTGAGTTAATGCTTTCAAAATCATAAGCAAACAAAAGATTTTTAGCATTATTAACAAGCCTTAAGGTTAGTCTTCTTATTTCTGCTATGTATGCATCAAATACGTTTGGATTGACTTGACCGCCAACCGCAGATGAAGTTACTACTGCTGGAAGAGCCTTTGCAGGTTCTGCTCCATCTCCACCCTTTTTCTTTTTCTTTTTCTTTTTACCGCCATCACCTTTTCCACTTTTAAGAGTAATAGTAGAACTTGGATCAAATCCTACAAAGGGTCCTGAATACTGAGTCTTTTTTGGCTTCTTAGGCTGAGTAACTCTTCTTGTTTCTCTTGCAGTTTCAGGATCTGTTATTCTTGGTGGTGTTCTTTTTGTTTCCCTGCGAGTTTCATCATCTCTTTTTTTATTTCCACCTTGTTTTTGTGCTGGCATATTACAACATCTCCCTTAGCTCTACATCCATAGAGGTACCATTTTCATCAACAGAGTAGTTTATTGCTGCCAGGCAATATGACCTATCCTCAATTTGATTTATACAGTAGCCCCTATCTTTATAGAAAACTTTTACTCTATCACCTAACTGAAATAGTGGGTTTGGAAAAACCGAAGATCTAATCTCAATCTTTTCTGATGAAGAATTCTTAGCAACCCAAGTTGCAAGACTTTCGGCATAGTCTTTTCCAATAATATACTTTCCTGAAATATTTAATGACTGGTCTCCATAAAGTCTTTTATTTATTTCAAATTGATCATTAATAATTTCCTGAGAATCTCTGTTTTCTAGATAACTTCCTATGTCTACTTTTGATTGTGAAAGTTCTGTAAGTACAATTCCAGATATAAATACTGGGTAGCTTGATGAGTTTCCAATCATTATGTTTGTTGATGACATGTTATATATCCAAAACGAAGCACCAAAAGATGTTGATTTAAATGCTTTAACCATATAGTTTGGATTTACACGACTTAATTCAATTAGCAGTACTGAGAAAGCAGGAGACGAGAATCTTACTTCCATTTTTTTAGCTTCTCTTACAACGTTTCCAAAATCTTCATAAAATAAAGAAATTCCCTGATTTAAAATTTCTGAAGCAAATGCAGAAAAATATCTTCTTTGAGTAATGCTTTCTAAATTATAGTCTGGAGAAGGAAGAAAGCTTGGGCTAGAAATTGACTGAGATACTCCCTCTGGAACAGCAGAAGCATAGATAAAGTCATATACCGCATTTGAATCATCTCTTACAAACATTCCAACATTATTAGTTGGTGTTAGTGGGCTGTTGTCTGTTGCTGTAAAATATTCTTGACCCTCAAAACATACCTTGAAGTATCTTGTATTTGAATTTCCTGAAATAATTACATCCATTGACAATGTGGTAATAAACGAATCAGAGGTGTTTCCAATTTCATTTATCGTAGGCATTTCTTTTATTCCTGAAGTTGGACCAATTTTTGCATTAGCATATCCAAGTAATTGTGGCTCTCTATTTGTTCCAGATACCTTATAAAGTTTTATGTTGTTTTGTTTTGGATCTGAAGGATCATAGTTTTCTTCATATGTTGATATTTCTAAAAAGTATCCTGTAGCTCCAGCAGTACCATTTAAGTAAAATCCAAAACCTCCAATATGGGAAACTGTTTCCTTGCCCGTTGCCCCAACCCCAGAAT
>Ga0247723_1000195_pt1 | contig 39102 bp, 50 predicted proteins | sample MSEWelMarce5H_FC_FD_189079 | JGI IMG/M metagenome (GOLD analysis project Ga0247723, IMG submission 189079) | Subsurface sediment microbial communities from gas well in West Virginia, United States - MSEEL Well Study Marcellus 5H_FC | ecosystem: Environmental > Terrestrial > Deep subsurface >... | reverse complement strand
TTAGGTCCTGGGTCTTTTCCAGAATAGCTGCGTCTATTATCTCCTACAACAATGCCACTTTTAGCTTCTTTGATTTGTTGACCAGTTTGAACAAAGCTTCCATCGTCTAGACCAGCCTGTAGCTCTTTCTTTATGTAGGTACTTCTTATGTCTCCAAGAACATATCTTCTAGACTCTATTTGAGAAGCTACCTTTGCTTTTTCGCCACCAGCAGAAATGGCTTCTCTGTTTACCTCTTGTAGAGCAGATGCGAGAATTGCATCCGTTACACCAGTTCCTGCTGCTCTGGCTAATACAGTTGCACGTTTTCCAACCTCAACTTCAATTTCTTTTAGTGCTTGCCTTGCTTGTGGATCAGTTACATCTAGTCCTCCTGCCACTGCAGTTCCAAGGAGTTTATCTTTTATTGAGGACCATGCTAGTTCAAACTTTGCAGGATCTACCTGACCACCACCCTTTAGTGCTTGATTTAGCTCTGATCCTAAGTTGGCAACAATAGATCCTGTAAACATTAATCTTTTCAAAACTTCTGGCGGAACAAGGTCAATATTCTTAAATCTTTTCGAAACTGCTTCTAAGGCTTGAACATCATTAACAATATCTAGTGGAAGTTGTAAGTGAGACTTCTGTCTTCCAGTATCTTGACCTACTCTTGGTCTAGCTCCAGAGACATCAACATTGCTATCCTGATATCCAGGAATATTATCTGCAACCATTCCCTGAATTAGTGGACCATACTTTTTTGCCATTTCAGCAGGGATTACAGCCTCTCCTGGAGATAGCATTGCTGGTACAACATCGCCCTTACCCTTTGGTCCTGGAACTGACACTACGCCAGAAGCATATCCTGGAACAGACATAGTGCCTTTAGAGTATTTCTTTGCTACTGGAGTTCTTCCAATAACTGGTGCTGTAGCCTGCATCTGCCTTTGGGCTGCTGCTGCTTGTCCTAATGCACCAGCAAGTTTTGCAAGTGCTGATGCTTCGCTTGTATAAACCTGTGTTAGATTACTGTGTGTCTGACCAAGTGATGCTGCTGCTGCTGAAGCCTCAATCATATCCTGAGTCATATAGCCTGTTTGCATACCCAGAACATTTGTGCTGTTGGCAGCACCAGAAATAGATCCACCAATAAATCCAAATAGCTTGATAAGGTTTGCAACACCGTTAGCAATTAGACCAATGGTCATAAGTAGCACTGGACCAATACCGCCAATTACGCCAGTTAGAACTACTGCAAATGTTTTCGCACCCTGATCCCAGCTGTTAAACTGCTCAAGTAGCTGTGTTCCAAAATCAAGAAGTGGTGTAACAGCTTTTAGGAACTCTTCACCAACAGGAGCAAGAGATGCCTGGAATCTTTGCATCGCTGCTTCAAACTTATATGTTGTAGACTCTTCTACCTTTGCAAGCTCTCGCTGTGATAGAACTGCTAGCTGTTCTGTACTTGATTGCGAAAGCTCTAGAACACGCTGAGCCTGAGTACCCTCTTTAATAACGTTCTGGAAGAGTGTAGAGATACGAGAGAACTGGAACTTACCAAATAGTTGTTCAATCATTTGTGCTCTATTTAGTGGATCGAGTTTATCAAGTGCTTCAGCAAAATCAATAACAATAGACTTTACGTCACCCTTGTTTGATGCCACAATATCTTTAATATTAATTCCGTATTGGGCAAGCATCTGAGATGCTTTTTCGGTTGGGTTAATGATTGACGCAAGACCAGACTTTAGTGCGTTAGCACCTTCACCAGCATCAATTCCACCTTCTTTCATAGCGGTCATAAAGAATGCTAGATCTTCTACGCTACCGCCGAGTTGTTTAACAACTGGTGCAGCAATTGGAATAGCAGTAGTTAGGTCTTCAATACTTGTTACGGATTGGTTTTCAACTGCGTTAAGGAAGTCAATCTTTTTAGCAAGATCTTCAGTCGCAATACCAAAAGCGTTTGTAACAGACATTGTTGTCTCAAGTGCTTGTGCCTGCTCTACGTTACCGAGAACAGCAAGTCTTGTAGCGTTTGTGACCTGGTTAATAAGGTCTGCCCCCATAGCACCTGTTGCAGCAGCGTCTGCAGCTAGACCAAGAGTCTTGTCTACAGATACACCCCACTTAGTAAACTCTAAGGAAAGCTCCTTCAAGGAGTCTGTCATATTCTTGGTTTCTTCTACAGTTGTAGAGAAGTCACCATAAACACGCTGAATCTTGATGATCTGCTTTTCCATGTCCATGAACGTTTTTGCAGATGCAGCACCAAGCATTGTTATTGGAATAGTAAAACCAACCATAAGCTGGCGACCAGCCCACTGTGTATTCTTACCCCAGTTTAGAAGCTGTGTAGAACCATGCTGAACAAGCTTGTTCAATACCTGCATTCTTTGAGCAGCAAGCATTGTCTTAGTCTGGAGATTATCCATGTCAAGAGTTAGTGGTCTAATCTTAATTGCCTGAACAGCACCATTGGCATCTCTACCAAGACGAACGTATTGTGTCTGTAGGTCCTTGACTCTTTCACGAGCAACCTTTGAAACCATTTCCCATTCAGACTTAAACATCTTTGAGAATGGTCTTACAGACCCCATTGCGTAACGCATAGTCTCACCCATTGTGAGCTTGTTCTTTTCAAGTGCGTTTGTAAACGACTCTGTTGCAGATGCAACACTTGTCATACTCGCACGATAAGAACCAGTACGATTAATTAGGTGAGTTAAGTTTTGAGTTTGGGCTGCAAGGTCTTTAGCGACAGCAGCACCTCTTTTAGAATGAAGTTGGTGAAAGGCTGAGATCTCTGCGGATAGTTGACGAATCGCAGCAATAGCTTGGGATGCATCAATATCTATGCCTATACTAGCATTTACATCTTCAGCCATTCATCCATACTCCTTATTTTATTTTTTAAATACCAGTGGCATTTGCAATATCTGACATCTTGATACCAGATGCAGCCTCAACAATCGCATAGACTGTCGGTAGGTCAATATTGTCCTCAATATTCTTAATGTCTTCAGCAAGCTCTGGCTTGTACTGCTTCATAGCAATCTGCACACACTGCATTAAAACATCCATTGACTTGTTGTTATCTGTAGAAACTTCTGCAATTGATTCAAACTTCTTTAAGAAGTCACGTAGTAGTGAAATCTTTAGTGGTCGAACAGTAATTGTTGTTCCATCGATCAACTGTAATTCTTGTACTTCATAAACGGTTGTTGCCATTTGTTTCCTCCTTGTTTGGCTTATTAAATTATATCACAAAAGGGTTTTTGTTTTATCTCATATCTACGTAGTCAAGACCCATACCTACACCAAAGCCAACCTTTGCAGCTTTTGGTCCCTGGAATGATGTAATGTCGTTTGGATCAGTTGTTTTGCCACCACTAAACACTCTTGCCTTCATTGCTTCCCAAGGATCTACCTCTTTCTTCCCACTCTTACCTTCTATATCAATGCCCTGGATACTTGCCAAGAACTTTTTCTCTTCATAGTCAAGATCTCGTCTCATATTGATTATGGAAATTAACTCTTGTAGTGATAGCGATGTTTCTAAATCTTCATAGTCTTTATAGATACCCAGCAAAAATACCTCTGACTCAATCTTTGCTAAATCAATATTTTCCCAAGAGTTATTCCTATCTTGAGCATTGCCTTGTGGCTGTTCTGGCTCTTCTTCATTTGAACCTAAAGTTATATTGCCACCAAATTTTATAATTTGATATATGGTTTTGATGTCAACAAGATCTTCTAGTTGATCCTTTGTTTTTATTTCTGGATAGTATTGCTTCATGCACACTACGCCTGCTTCCATGAGTCCGTTGTCTATGTCTAGCCTTTGCCCATTCTTTGTAGCAGTTAAGATAATATCCATAAACTCTCGATAGTATTTTAGCTTAAGCGGTGTAATATAAAGCACTGTACCGTCCAGTAATTCGACACTTGTCGTTTCGTAAATTTTTGTTGCCATACATATAGTATAACAAAAAGACTGCCCAGCCGAAGCTGAGCAGTCCTTATATTAAGTTATAGCTTAGATTAGGAAGCTGTGTTCTCGATTACACGGTCAACAATCTTACCGTATGAACCAGAGTCGTTTGGAAGGAGTCGGAATGAAACCTCAAACATTGTAGCCTCTTCACGCTTAGCTGATACTGTAACACTCTCAATTGAGAGAGCACGGTATGCAACGTAGATACGCTCAATCTGCTCTGTTGGAGCACAGTCACCTGTACCTGGACCAACAGCAACAAGACCACGCTCAACTGGACACTCACCGAGTGTACCTGAAGCAAGGTTTAGAGTCTTCTGTCGTGCCCATGCACTACCTGTTCCATTTGCTGGAGTAAGGTCTGCATCTTCACCAGCAATAGCAAAGAGAAGGTTCTCTAGAGTAGCCTCAGCGAATGCAGTGTTCATGTTAACCTGCATACCCTGCTTGTAGAGCTTAGCAACGTCAAGAATCTGGTCAACCTGTACCTCACCAAAATCTGGCTGGAAAACGAGTTCAAGACCGTTCATTGTGTAACCAACGTTACGGAAGTCAACATCGTCGGAAAGGATTTCCTTGAGTGACTTTGTTTCGTTTGTGCCTGTGTTAAGGCTCGGAAGATCAGCGTCAGTTAGTTCGCCATCTTCGAATGTGAAAAGTGCGGCAGCACCAATAATGATGTTTGCACTTGTACCACGAGTATATGCCATATTATTCACCTCTTTTTCTTATAGAATAAGGGGCTGTTTCCTCAATTAATTATAGCATCAGTTTTGTCTATTTTAAGACTTATGCCAGTCGTAATCTAGAATCAGTTTTACTCCTGCATAAGTTCTAACACTATTAGTAGTAATCGCATCTCTTGTTTCTTCAAGCTGGTATACATTTGTATAGTGGAAGAATGGAATTAGGAAGTCTTTGTTATCAAATGTGACCTTTTTGTATTCTTTACCATCTATGGTAACTGTACCACTAGCTTTATCTCTAATCCAGCTATTAAGTTCTTGTGCAGACTCATCGCTACCGTCGAAAAGATCCTGAATTACCTGTGATATTTCAAGGATGTTGATTACCGCAGACTCCTGAATTGCATAGAAGTAGTATAGTGCTTGTTCACACTTAATGTGTGGGAACGCCATACGACGCTTCTTCATCATTCTGTCGTATACGCCAACCTGACCACCAAACGAGTATCTTTGTACAGAATTATTTACAGATACGTCTAAAACAAAATCTGTAGCAACGCTAAAGTCATTTGGATATGTTGGGAAAATCGGTATAGCCCCATAACCTTTTAGTGCAAGTTTTTCTTGTATGTATTTATTTATAAATACTGGTGGATAGTAAATAGCCATTAAAAGTTTCCTCCTGCTCCCACAACCCATTTATAACCAGTAGAAATACCCACTTGTCTACCACCAGTTTTCCCAGCCCTAAGCTTAGTCTTGTACGCTATTGGTTTATTTAGATAGTCAAGTATTCCACTTGCCTTTAGGAATGATTGTGAAAAATATTTATTAAAGAATAGATCAAAGGCTCTTTCGAATCCTCCAGCTACCATTTCTCCACCTGGGTTCTGAACCGTTACTGGGTTTCGTGTAAACACTGTCTCTCCGTCTACATCAAATACTAGGTTCTCTCCGTTCTTTGTCTTAATAGTTAGTGCTAGACCATCTTCCATTACCCACGCCTTATTTGTAAATGGAGCATTTGATCCCTGTTTGATACTCTGTGATTGAGAAAACTCGTTAAAAATAAAGACTCTGTTTCCATATGGTCGATATGAAATATCAAAGAGTCTTGCGTCTGGGCTACCTGTTCTTTGCCACTCATAAACATGGTGTAACATTTCTGGATTTACTCTTGCATAGGAGTCTATGAATTCTTTTGCACTTTCTACGGCTTTTGCACCTAGGGCATTTAGGAATACGTCTCTACCCTTTTTTACACCATCTGCGAAACCTATTGTGTAGTTTACGATGTTATTAATGTCCTTTAAGAACTGCTTATCATTAAACTGGATACCTATCATTATACATCTACCCCCTGATTTTCAGATCTTCTGAATACAATCGAAAAGTGCTCAATGTCTCCAAATGGACTCAGGAAAGGTGTCTGTGCTGCAATCTCATAGATTGTTGACTTGTTAGCTCGTGGTCCAGAAGTCTCGACGTAGATAGGAGTATCATTAACATCTCTAATGTTTGTAACAATTACGTTTGAGAAAGCATTATCTATTTCACGTACAGACTTTCTAATGTCTGTCTTTACTCTTCCAGATAAAAGCTCTGTGTGTTCGTATACAGACCTTACAGCCTTCATGTCTTCTTTATTTAGCTTTGATGCTGGCTCTACACTGCATACTACTGTCTTATCAAGTACCCAGGTTTTTGCGATTGTTCCGTAAGCGGTAGTATCACTAACGGCATAATAAACGTCAGCCTTCAGAGGGAATAAAAAATCAGGGCATGTGTCGCAAAGCATTTTTACAGCACCCCTAATCTTGTAATAGACTTACGATACTTAGACAGTATCTTGTCTACAATAATGTTCCCTGTCCCCTCAAATACTCGTGAGTCAAACTTTAGATTATACTGATCTGTCTTATAATCAGAAACGTAACGCTTATAGTAGTCAAGCTTTCCACATGATATGTCTGTGATCAATAGGTTTGTTGCCTTCACAATGTCTGATGGAACACTTGTATATCCTGCCTCTACGTATATCTTGTAGTCATATGTCTTTGGGAATACGCCAAAAGCAACATAGTTTAGGTCTAAATAATCAGTACCTCCAGCTGGAAGAACAAGATCTGCTGACTCTCTTCTGTTTACTTCACCAGAATATGTCTGTGTTATAGCAGTCTTATCTTTTGTAATTTCAAAATTAGTTACATAGCTAGAGGGGCTTGAAGAGTCATAAACAAGAACATTGTTCTCGTAGACACTTAAAATCTTTTTTGCATCTATCCATAGTGGTAGGTAGTCTGCCCCCAAACCTGTAGTTTCTAGTACTACCTTTTTGTAGTAAAATCCTTGAGGTATTGCCGAATCAATGATTGCCCTTGCAAGCTCCTCGTTTGATGTCGCAGTCTCAATATCCGATGCTGTTGTACCTAGTGTATTTGGGTCTACATATGGTCTACGTACTTCATATGTATCGTCGTGAATGATGTCTCCAGAAGCATCCGTAATAACTATGCGGTAGTCAGTGTCGTACTTACCAGGAAGTTCTATTGTCCACACATATGCTGTATTATCTGTAACAGTCTGTGTTGTAGTAGAAAGGTCTGTCATATCCGTAATAGTAGCTGTAAATGTTTCATTTGTAGCGTACCCTGCTGGAATTGTAAACTCAATCTCTATGTCTTGATATGATGACAGCCTTAAAACTTGCATTATAATCCATACTCCTGAGCCACTTCTTGTGGCGTAGCAAGTCTAACATGTCCACGAGTAAGCCATTGGTCGGCTTCCGACTTGCTAAAGATATTGTAGCCTTTGGAAATTGATCCAACACCCTGCCACAATACATTTTTTGTTGAAAAGACTGCAACCATATCTGCCTCAATTCCAGGCTTTGATTCTTGGTTTGTCTTTTTATTAACATCTATTTTCGTTGTACCAATAGCTCCATTAGTTACTGGTCCAATTGCTGCTTTCTTTTTGCCACCCGAAGCTGTTGTTCTTGATGATCCAATTACATTGCCTTCGTCTGTTTCTGGCATACCCTTGATTTTATCTTTTACGGTTGAAAATGATTCTGCTTGCTCTAATGAAATTAAAGCTTCGCCATCTGAAAGCATGGCAATGTTATCTGTTTCTGTTGACATAAGAAAACCTCCTGAAGATAATTATATCAGATAAATAAAGAGGGCAGGAGTCGAAACCCCTGCCCCCTCTAATGTATAGCTTATGCTATGAGGATGAGTCTTGGCTGTCGCTGTCAACCCATGCGATTGCATCTTCCTCTTCGAACTGGATTCCGAAACGAACGAATACTGTGTACTCGATTGTGTCTTTCTTCGCAACGTATTCACGGTTGACCGTGATATCACGCTGGAAGCCCCAGATACGGTTTGATGGGAAGGTGAGATCGATGTAGTTGTCTGGGTAGTAAGGAACTTCCATTACTGGAATTCCTAGTACACGAGTCGTACGAGCCTCTCCCATAATCTGGTCAGTACCTGCAAGGTATGCATTACGGTATTGCTCTGTCCAGATGTTGTTTGCTGCAGTACCATTTTGCTTAACAATGTCAGCAAATGTGTCTGTGCTTGCGTAGAACTTGAGTCCGTTCTTTAGAGCACGGTACTTACGTGGTAGTGCTGAAATAACACCCTGAAGAACCTCTGGAGTCCAAGCACCAGATGTAACTGTTGCTGAGTACTCGTGAGCGTCTCCACCAAAACGAACCTTGCGGACAAAACCTTCCATAATGTTGAGGAAGTTGTTGCCTCCTGTACCTGTACCATTAATGGCAAGGTCCTCAAGGTCGTTAGCAAATGCGTTTGTCATAAGACGAACTAGGTGATCTTCTAGAGCAGCACCCTCGATGTTGTCTTCGAGTGCTTCTGCAGAAACCTCCCAGTCAAGACGGAGCTTCTTTGTTGTAAGCTCAATCTTTGCGAATGTAGCACCTGCATTTGTATATGTGGCATCAGCCTGGTTTGCGGCACGAATGACACGCTCACCCACGTTGATCTTTTCGAGTTCCATTGTGTTGGCTCTCATTGTAACTCTACGACCATCTTTAGCGAGAACTGTTCCATCCCAAACGTAGTCGATAAAACGACGTGCTTGCTCTGGACGTAGGATTCCACTGCCTGCATCGCCCGAAGGGTTAACGGCGTTAGAACCAGTTGTAACACCAAAGTTGGCTGTTGGGATGTTACCAAGTGTATCTGCACCAGGGTTACTTACACCACCAATTCCACCAGACGCGAATGCACCTTCACCATTAGTTTCGTTAGCACCAGCACCTGGATAGTTTTTAATAATTTCTTCCGACATATTGTCACCTCCTAAGTGATTTTTTGTATTTATAGATCGGCAGTTTTGAGGAAACGTCCGCCCCATAGGGATTTTTCAATCTGTTCTGATTGAATATCCTGAACGATCTCGCCTAGATCGCCAGATTTGCGGAAAGCTGTATCTGCTTCAACAGCATCTACTCTCTTTCCAAATTCATTAAAGTCACCCTTTGCATCTGCAACTTCTGCTTTCACAGAATCGAGTGATTTAGTTAGTTCTGATACGTGCTCATATAGAGACTTTACAGTATCAGCAAGATCGCTAAAGGCTGAGGTGAGGCTATCCTTGATATCAGCAACTGCATCAACAAGAACCTCATCTGACTTCGCTAGTGAGTCTTCTGTAACCTCAACTGAGTCTGCCTTTTCGTCTACTTCTTCAGTAGCCTCTTCAGCATCCTCTTCTACAGTTTCTTCAATAGTTTCAACCTCTGGAGCGACCTCTACATCAGCAACGACTTCTTCTGTTGCTTCTGTGACTGTTGTTGTTTCGTCAGTCATAGGACTTACCTCCTTTGTTATCTTAATTGTATCAATGCCTTTAGCACTATCAACTAAGAACTTTATCATGTCTACCTTTTCAGAGTCTAGCTTTTCTACAAAGCCAATGTTCTTCATTGGTAAACCAGTAGTTGGGCTTAGCTCTTCTTCTTTTTCAGAAACCATTACGATACCGTTTTCGTCATCCCAGAAAACATTTTCAATTTCAGCATCTATGCCAACGCCTTTAAAGACATCAACTCCACCAACCTTTTCGACTGAAAGAATGTTTGCTAGCTGGTTTGCAGGGGTATCAACAAGAGAAAGCTCAACCAAGTCATAATCCTTAATAATACGGATCTTGGAATCCATGGTCTCGTCATAGCCATCGTCCCACTTGTTCATCTTACCGCCAATGGAAAAACCAGAAAGTGTTCCATCTAAAACCTTTTCCCAAGTATCCTGAGCACCCTTTGAAACATATGCAGAAACGTAAACGCCATTGTAAAATTTCTTTGTTTCTGGGTCGAAGTATTTATCTTCCTTGAATGAGATCATCTTACCAACTGCTAGTGGCTGGTGCATCTCACGGATGTTGCCACGGAACTTTGAGAATGCCTTGTAAGATGCCTCTGATGTAACGATGTCTGACTGCTTGTCAACATTGTCTAATGTAGCAAAACCAGAGACGATACGTCTCTCTTTGTCTACTTTTGAGAACGGCATTGAGAGGCGAACGTTATCGCCTTCAGTATTCCAATGGGCTTTTTGAATAGTCATACTAATACAATTATATACTGCGTTTTGATAAATATTACAATATTATAACGATCTTCCCATTATAACATATTATTCAGAAGATTGACCTTCTCCTTGAGCATTTCTACCAGCAACGGTAGATGGGCTATCGGAGTTGTTGTTTGTACGATCTGCGTCACGCTGCCTATTTTGTGCAGTGTTAGCTCTCATATCTGTCGCCTGCCTTGAACTCATTTGGAATGGCTGATCTCCATCCTCACGCTGTGGAAGCCCAAGCTGTTGACGAGCTTCGTTAGGTGTTAATACCTGTGTCTTCACATAGCGTTCAATGATCTGTGACTGTGCAATTTCATCTGTAAGTGTAAGCTCATTAAACTTAAGCTCAAGAACGTCTGTCTTCTCACGAATGATTTTGTTAATCTGTTTTTCAATGTTGCGTTGCTGTGGTCTAGCTACCTGTTCCTTGAATGTACGATCTTGTGCTAGTGCAGCTGCAATGTTTGATGCATCGCTACCGCCAAGTTTTGAAAGTGGTACTTGGTGAGCAATAAGGATCTGGTCTCTGTTCTGTCTGCTGTACTCACGGAACGATGCCTCTTGAGCACCTGTCTCAATTGGCTCCATCTTAAACTCAACCTTGTTGTACTCTGTGTCTCCTGGTAAAGGAATGTAGAGTGTTCTGTGAGACTGCCCCTTTAGGTTTGTCTGCAAGAACTTAAACATCTTGTCTTCTGACTCGTCAGAGAGCTGTACTCCCTTTGTTGTAATCACATAACGTGGCACAGCCTTATTAGCAAAGTAGTCAATGTTGTACTGTGAAGACAACTGGTCTCCATGTAGAGCACTAATTGCAGACATAATATCTGGAATACCATAGTATGTGTTTAATGGTGAGTACTGTTTTAGGTGAATGATTTCGTTTGGACGAGGATCTTCAGTAATTGGATTTGGATTCTTTGCCCCAAAATTTCTAAAGTAAACTACCTTGTTCCCAATGATCTGGACGTAACCATCCTTTAGACGACGTACACGCATTGTTGTTGCAGGAATGTGTCCCACATACCCAATCTCTCCAGTTACAGTTCTACCAATTTCTAAGTAGCCATTTCCTGTCGCTTCATAATCTGTGTAAGCCTTCATAAGTGTGTGGGTAAATGAGTCATCATCGTTGAGTGACTCCATCCAATCACGTAGCTCAATCTTTGCACGTTCAATACGCTTACGTGCGTTATCTCTTTGTGTCTCATTCATTACCTGCTCTAGCTTGAGCATGGTACGATCTGAAACGTGGAAGTCATAACCAAGACCTACAATGTTTTCTACCTTGGCATCAATAGCTGCGTGATTAGCGAAAGATGTGTCGTAGTAATTTGCAAGTTCGTATAAGTTCCATGGCGGTGTAATTACATCAAAAAGACTGTAGCCATTAACATAAACTGTTCCAGGGTTAATCTCTTTTGACTTTGCCCCATTCTTACCAGCAGCTACAGCCATTGCACTATCTAGGTAAGCTTCTGTTGTGTCAACCTTTGACATCCTTGTAGCACGACGCTTAAAGTTATTGTCTAAACCCTTGTATAGCTTAATGTCTTGCCAGTTTTTAGAGAATGGGTCAAGACCTTTAAATTCATTTTCTGACTCCTGAATCCTGTCAGTTTTTACTCTAATGATATCTGACATTAGCCCTCATCTCCATAAAGCTCTAATGTCTTTTTAGCAGCAATAACTGCACCAAGATCATTCATGTTTGGGATAAGACCTTGCTTCATTCTGTCTACTTGTTCAGAGTGTGTTTCATCTGAAATCTGACGAGTACCAGGATAGAACACTGGCTTTCCGTCTGCCTCTCCGTAATATGCAGCAGCATCCTGCAACTTCTTTACTCGCTCGTGGTCGTTCTTCATTGACTCAATTGACAAAACGTTACCGTCTCCATCTGTAAAAGCCTTACCATTTGCCTTTACCCAGATGTATGTGCCAAAATCTGAAAACTCTTCTTCAATAACCTGTACTTTTGCCTTACCAAGGGCTTGCTCAATTGGATCTGCTTCTTCATCTTTCATAACCACAAGTATACCATATTATAGCGGTTTGTATGTAGAGACTGTCTGGTTGTATCCATTATAAGATGACCAATTGCTCCCTGGGAACACAATGATGTTTGTTATAGGATCATTTGATAACCTAAGTCCACCAATATAGCTTAAATATACAGCTTCTGCATCAAAAGAAACATTTCCACCTGGAATAACTGCGTCAACAGCAACCTCTTCCCAAGTTGCAGTGGTTAGAGCATTGTTGTCACCATCAAGATTGTTCCAATTTCGTTCAGTATCGTATTCACTCCAGGTATCATAGATAACTACCTGAGAAAGTTTTTGATCTGGGATCTGGTAAAACGAAACATTGTCGTACGAAAAGTTTCCAGTTAGCTTTATTCCATAGGTTGCTGATGAATTCAAATTACCAAAGTTTAATGGATAGTCAAATGCAATAGTAATCATGTTCCACTCATATGGTTTGACGACATCGGTATCCTGTCCATTAATAAGGATGGTTGTTACTGTGCTTGGAACTGCATCAAGATCTATTGTTGCTATTGGTAAGCCATTATTGTCTCCTGTTAGAGTCATGTCGTACACATCTCCATTTGGCATAGAAAACTTTGCTACTTGGTATACCTCGTCTTGTTCAAGTTCAAATCCTGATCTAAAAGCAAACTGTATTGCCGTAATAAAGTAATTCTCTGCAAAAAAATCATTAATTGGAATCATAATGTGGGATGTACCATCATATGTGTTTGCAGAGTTTACTAGTTTGATGCCAGAATTCTTTGATAGATATAGGTATGGACTACTTCTTTTATAAAGTCTTGCGAATGAGTTTGCTCCATTTACAGAAACATCTTTCCCAGATCTAGTCCCAATTATTTCTGCTGTATCAAATGCTCGTGAAGAAATTTCTACTCTTCTAATTTTTAGTGGATTTCTGGAAATGTCTACATTGACTATTTCCAATTCAATCTTCATAGATAGCTCTGAGTCAACAGATCCTGCCTGTGGCACTTTCACTATGTTTCCATTTACAAATTCATACCTTCTTGTAGCCCAGTTGGTTGCATCTATAATTCCGTTTGCTGGTACAGAAACATCGATAAGGTCTGTAGGCATAGTTTCTGTCTCGTCTATGTTTAAAAATGTAATGTATGATCTAACAGCTGCATCTGTTGTTGTTTCAAAATCTGGGTAGTCAATGTTTAATTGAATATAATCAATCACATAGTCTTCATCTACTTCTTTGGATAGTATTTTTAGTGGAACTATATCTGACCAATAGCCAACGGACGAAGCATCAATATCGAACACATCAAATGTTACTGTTGGTTTAATTGTGAATCCACCTACAAAAGTTATTAGGCTTTCGATAGAGGAGCCAAGAACACCACTATTTAGTGTTCCATTTGAAAAGATAGATGCATCACTAATAACACCCTCTATGTTTTGAATATCTGTAGAAGATAATAGTCCAAATGAATATACTCTTCCAGAGAATGTGGACGAGTAGTTGTAGCTACCACCAAAATATACAGTTAGTGATTCTGGATCTGCAAAAAATTCTTCAACATCTTGATTATCAACAAAATCTGTAAACTGTCTAATATTTAGTCCAACCGAGAACATTGTGGACGCAGTTACTGTAAAGCTAATGTTTGGTTCAGGTGTGCCGTCAAATACGGTTCCGTTGTATACATACTGAATTGTTGCATTTGGACCACTTGCTGGATAGACAATCTGTATTGAAAAACGATTATCTAAATCATCAACAATATCAACTATAGTCTCAGTTGTGCTCGCTATAAACCTATCTGCCATGCCAGTCAGATAGAAGGCATCTGCCCTTCTTGAGCCAATCTTAAAGTCTTCTACTAAAAAGTTTGCCTGGTCTGTCCAATATGTTGATAAGTATTCTGGTCCACCAGAAGCATATTCATCATAGTCTCGTGGCTTCAGTCTAAAGAAAAGATCTGTTTGCGATGGGTTAAGATCTTCGTTAATTATATTATTGAGCTTATTTGCATACAGCCAGTCTGCTTCATTTGCATCCTTGTTATTAAAAGATACCCTTGGTATTTCAAAGTTTGGAGAACATAGCTGCTTATTATTAATAGATAGATTTGTCAAGTATCCATCTGACCAAGAACTATGATCTGGATAATTATGGTTTCCAGCATTTTTTGACATCTCATAGTCAATAATTATTGGTAAATCATTGATTTCTGTATTCTTTGATTCTGGCTCTTCGATAGCTTGTCCATAAATAAAGTGTAGCTTTGCTTGCTTAACAGAAAGATTGTAAGGGTATATAGATATACAGTCAACTGATATAACTGGAATATCTGCATCTGCATAGAATCCTAGCCAGTCGTCTTCTGCATCAGTATTGAATGTTGCACGAGCTATATCAAAATCTAATAGCATAACCTGTGCTCCATTGATTGTCATAGAGACCTTTTCGCTATTATAAGAAATTCCAATAAGCATTGGTCTTCCCCATTCGCCAACATAGTGCGATCTAACAGCATTTGCAATTTTTAAAGTTAGGAATCCATCATTAACATATAGCCCATCTGTTGAATTGATTGGACCAAAAATCTTTTTTTCTATTACGTTGTCATTACAGAATATCTTTGTCCAAAACTCAACAGTAATGTTTTTATTTTTACCAAAATCATGCATGAATCCTTTGCCAGGAATAATTAATGATGGAATCTCTGAATAGTTTGCAATATAGCCTTCACCACTATAAATGCTTGTTGAGTTTACTGATCCATAAACAATTGGTAGTCCATCGTTAAAGCATAAATCTCTTGTTGGTGGAATACCAGAAAGATGTATGTAGTATCCATAGTCTGACTCAAGACCATATGAGTCCGCAGGGACACCTCTAAGTGTCGTAGCAACATCTGTTGATAAATTAATTGTGTCTGGAAGATCGATTAGTCCTACAGAAAGATCTTCGTCAAGCACCCAAAGACCGCAAGGGTTTTCTTTGTATACCTTGTTTGCATATATGTTTGTTGCCATCAGTTCTCCTAATACATTTTAGCACAGTGGGCAAAAGAAATACCCCCAGATTTCTCTGAGGGTAGATCTTGTCAGTATTTATTACTGAAGTGGTTCTGGAGTAGCTGGCTTAACAGCAACAATACTGGTAAGAACAGATACGACAGTTGCTAGTGCTGCAGATGAAAGAACTGCAATCCATGCAATGTCAAGAATACCCATTACACCAGTGGCTGTTAGACCACCAATAAGAGCCTGAGCAAAAGTTTTGATTGCTCGCTCTCCTGCGTAGTGCCAAAAGGCTCGTGTGAAAATAGTCATTTTTTCTCCTTATTTTATCTTGCTTATTTGATCTGAGTACTTTGCAATCTCTTTTTCAAGAGTGGCAATGGTACTCTGTAGTGCAACAACACCTTTGTCTGCATTAACCTTGTCATTTTTTGCTTTAACAAGATCTCCTGTAACTTTATCTAGTGCTGCCTTTGCCTTATCAAAAACAACAGTTGCCTTTTCAATTGTCTTCTGAATAGATTCCTGAGTCTTGACAAGGATTGGTAGTTTGGACTTTTCATCCTTAAGTTTTGTTTCTGCTTCCTTTTTAAGAGCTGTCAACTTCTCTAGCCTCTTTTGCTTAGCAGGTGTCAAACCTGTTGTTAGCTTAGGTGGCGTTGGTGTGGTTGGTGGGACAACTACTGGTGGCTTAGGTGCAGGAGCAACAACTTTCTTGAATGTTCCTGCGTTTAGGCTTGCCTGAAGAGCACGGACTGTTTGTGGACCAAAGCTCCCATCGGCTGGCACTCCAAGAAATCCTTGCAATGCACGAGTTGTTGCTGGACCCCAGCTACCATCTTGAGTAATACCCAAGAAACCCTGAAGTGCTCTTGTGCTATTTGGTCCAAAGTCACCATCTACAGCTACACCAAGTGCAGACTGAAGTGCTCTCTTTGTGCTTGGTCCAAAATCTCCATCTACTGAAAGACCACTAGGTGCTGGAGCTGAGTTAGCAAACCACGGTAGTGGATCTTCTCTTACTCCATTTGGATCAACCATGTGTACGTGTACGTGTGGACCTGTTGAGCTACCTGCTCCAGGAGCACCTGCTGCACCACCTGTATATCCAAGAAGTTCTCCTTCTTTTACTGTTCTGTTTCCACCATTGAATGATGAACAGTGTAAGAACTGCATCTTGTACCCTGGACTATTTGCAAGATGAAGAGTAATGATGTATCCACCACTACCTTTTCCTGCTTCATAAACTACCTGCCCTGGATTTGGTGCAGTAATTGGTGTTCCAACTGGTGTTGCCCAGTCAATTCCACCAAGCGAGCCTCTGGCTCTGTGTGCAGCCCAACCGTCACTTATACGATAAGCTGCAAATGGATTTGGCATTCCCATAAAAAATCACTCTCCTCTTTTACAATTATAGCATGTCTAGCCAACAGCATATTTTGCCATTATTGGCTCTGGATCAACCTGTACCCCAAAACTCTTAATTTCAAAATGAAGATGTGGAGCAGTTGATCTACCAGTATTTCCTACAAGACCGATTACTTGACCCTGAGTTACCTCTGTACCCAGAGAAATTCCGTATTCTTCAAAAGATCCAGCAATCATGTGTGCGTAAAGTGTTGAGTACTGATAGCCGTCATAGATTTCAACCATGTAGCCGTATGATCCAATGCCATATTCAACCTTTATTACAGTACCTGATGTAGAGGCAAGAATTGGCGTTCCTTCACCTGGAAAAATATCAAAACCCATATGAATGCTATTGGTTTCTGGTCTTGGTATGCCAAAGCCCTCTCCAGTTCTGCTGTGATCTACAGACCAAATAAAGCTAGGAACATAAATTCCTCGCTCTCTGGTTACATCTATTTCTAGTCCTGTAGCAGTAAGTGTTTGTGCATTACTGTACGACTTATAGTTTTGTAACTCTGATACTGTACCGCAAAAATATGTGGGAGGAGCAAAAATAGTAGGGGCAATTAATAAGTTTGCAACAATAAGATTTAACATAATGATACTCCAATCAGAAGCTATGGCTTCTTTTTATAACATATCATTCTAATATATCAGAATATTTAATTGTTTGCAAGCTTATAAAACTCAAGATTATCTAAAAGTCTTTTATCTTTTTTATTAAGGACTACTGCCAATTCACCATATGTTAGTGCCTCTTTAAAAAGTTTTAGCTGATAGTACGAAATTGCAAGTAAATCATAAGGAACATATCCCCATGCAAACTCTTCACATAAATAATCTAATGGCTTTTCTTTGATCTTTAGTGCCTCAAGACATGCGTCTATACACTTTTGCCACTCTTTGTTTTCATAATGTAATGTGGCTAGTTCAACAAGTGGCTCTCTTCTTCCAGGGCTTTCTTCTATTGCAAGGTTTAGCCAATACTCTTTGTTCTCAAGGTCACACTTTGCAATGTACCTCATTGATGCTGCACGTTCTGGTTTCCAGACTGCTTTTGGTAAAGATAGATGTCTCTTAAATTCTTCTTTTGCCTTTTCGTATTCCCCGACAAAAAATAGTTCACGAGCATAGTAGTATGCGTTTCTATCATCTAGTGGATCTTCTTTTACTGATAGTTCAAGTAGTGGCAAATACTGACCTCTAGATTTTGAGTTATCTGGATGGTGATGAATTTCAAGACCTGTCCATTCCTGAACCTCATTGATTCTATCAGCTACTATTACTTCGTGAACAGGATGCTTCCAAACATATCCATGCCTAGCGTGAATCTTGTCCCCACCATATTGTAATCCAGGAGTACCATCTGCATTCCATGACCAAGTATATTTATATCTAGGACGAGTAATACCTTTTTCAAGCATACCCTCAAGTTTTTTTCTCCATCCAGGAATAAGGATTTCATCCATATCAAGAGCAATACAGTAGTCAATGTCTGCTGGGATATATGCAAGAGATGCGTTTCTTGCTACGTCAAACCTCCAGGGCTTTACTGAGATGCTGACAACGTTAATTCCAAGCTCTTTTGCTTTTTCAACGGTACTGTCAGCAGAACCAGTATCTGCAATAAGTAAGTAGTCAGCATCCTCTGCAGACTCGTACCACTTTTCTAGAAACTGTTCTTCATTTAAGGCTATAGTATAAACTGCTATTTTCATTGTTAGCTAATTTTATACCTGTGAGTTACGACGATCAATTGCTGCCTGAATTGCTGCGTCACCAACAGAACCAGATGGCAACTGTGAAACAAGAACGTCCAGAACGCTTTGTGCTTTTGCCATTTCAATCTTTTCTGTTTTTACAAGAAACGATATACGGTCAAATTGCTGAACCTGTCCAAGAAGTTCTAGCTCTTCAGTTGTTGCCTGATTTGCAGCTTCCTCTGGAGACATTGTTCGTAGCTCTTGCATACGCTCAGAGATTTCTATGCTTCCAATGTTTTCAAGTATTGCTTCGTAGTTAGTTACATTTACTTCATAAGAATGTACCTCGTATGTACGAGCCACGATATTGTCTGCTAGTGATGCAAGCTTTTCTGCATTGCTAATTATTTCTATCACTTTACCACTCCTTATATTGTTATTTATAGTTTACACCATGTTTTAATTCCATGCTACTCCATTAGACTGTGATGTTGGAAGACCAACTGGATTACCGTACTTTGTTCCAAATGCATTGTCCCAAGGATAAACAGAAATAGTTGGAGAGACGGTATGAGCAACAGCAATGTGAGCACCACTACTAGAAAATTTTACAGATTGCCCAGCACCAGTTGGAATTGTTGCTGGATCAGCATACTTACTTCCAAAACCATTAGACCAAGGATAGGCAGAAACACGAGAACCACCAGAATTTAAATGAGCAACTGCAATGTGATTCCCATTAGGTGAAAAATCAACACCATTGCCAGTGCCAGCTGGAAGTGTTCCTGGATCAGCATACTTAGTTCCAAAACCGTTAGACCAGGGATAGGTAGAAATAAAAGGCGTAGTACCGTGGGCAACTGCAATATGAGCACCACTAGGAGAAAAGGAGACACCGTTGCCAGTACCAGCTGGAAGTGTTCCTGGGTTAGAATACCTGCTTCCAAAACCGTTGGACCAGGGATAGGTAGAAATAAATGGAGTTGTAGCATGAGAAAGTGCAATATGAGATCCAGTAGGAGAAAAATCTACTCCAAAAACGTTTCCTGCTGGAAGAGTTCCTGGGTTAGAATACCTGCTTCCAAAACCGTTGGACCAGGGATAGGTAGAAACAAAGGGGGTAACATAATGACCAATTGCAATATGAGAACCGCTTGGTGAAAATCGTACTGCATTTCCACCAGTTGCCCCTCCTCCAGTAGGAATTCCTGTTCCTGGATTAGAGTATTTTGTGCCAAAACCATTTGACCAAGGATAGGTGGAAATAAAAGGAGTTATACTGTGTGCAACTGCAATATGAGCACCACTAGGAGAAAAAGATACTCCATTGCCAGTGCTAGATGGAAGCGTTCCTGGATCAGCATACTTAGTTCCAAAACCATTCGACCAGGGATAGGTAGAAACAAATGGTGTTGTATTATGGGCAACTGCAACATCCTTTGGACCTAGCCACTTACGCCAAACACCAGAAACTTTTGTATAGCCTTCAGCAACAGGTCGCCATGTTCCAGAAACTTTAGTAGAAACGGAATAGTCAAGAACGTTACGCCATGTTCCAGAGACTTTAGTACTTGGCATTAGACGTAAACCATCCACACATCGCCATCGCTACCTCCAGAAGGTGCGGAGGTAGAAGTATAAATGTTTCTTACAACACCAGATCCAGAAGCAGCTGTAGTTACAGTACCGTTAGTTTGTGAAACAAGTCCTGTTGTTGCAATTGTAACTGTGTCAGTTGAAGAATCACCAGTTACCGTTATTCCAGTACCTGCAGAAATTGTCAAAGTATCTGATGAACTATCGGCAACTGGACTTGTTCCTGATGTTGTTGCAATAGTTGTAAATGCATTTTGAGATGAAGCAATACTAATTGTTTGTCCAGACTGAGAAGTTGATATTGTTCCAGTACCTTGAACTACCACATCTCCAGATACTAGTGTCCCACCAGTACCTTGCAGTCTAGTAACGGTGTTTGTGTCGGTACTAGAGATCGTGAGCTGAGTGGCACTACTGCGAGTTACGGAGGTGGCTCCAGAACCACTAAGAGTTACGGATGATGTAACTCCTAAAATCCCAGTAAAAGAGATGTCTGTTGTACCAGTCAAAGACGTAATACCTGCATCAGTGATTCCAAGTTCCCAGCCACCAGCGTAGGAGTTTTTCAAGAAAGCGGGACCAGTAACTGTACCATTAAGAGCAGCAAGGGTATCTAAATCAGCATCCCAAGCTTGTACTCCTCCAGTAGAGCCAACAGTAATACCAACTGTTTGTGATCCAGTTGGACCAGTCACAGTAATTGGAGCTGTTGCACTTACAATAGCTGCAGGACCTGTTGGACCAGTTGGACCAGTGCTACCTGTAGGTCCTGTAGGTCCTGTGTCTCCAGTTAGTCCTGTATTACCCTGAATACCCTGAATACCCTGAGCACCTGTAGGACCTTGAGCACCAGTAGCTCCTGTTGGTCCAATGTTGCCTGTTGAGCCTGTAGGACCTTGAGGTCCAGTTGGACCTGTATCACCAGCTGGTCCTGTGCTACCTGTAGGTCCAGTTGCTCCACCGTCAGCAACTGGTGTCCAAGAAGCATTTATTGATCCTGGATTTGGGGGGTATCCAGGATTTCCTGGGTTTCCAGTTCGATAGTAGAATCCACCTTGATAGGTAACTGCATCACCAATACCGTAATAATATCCATTATCATATGCGCCAACAAGATTCCAAGGAAGTGGTCCTGTAGCTCCTGTTGCTCCTGTTGGTCCTAGCGAGCCAGTTGCTCCTGTAGGACCTGTATCTCCAGCAATGCCTTGCTCACCTTGAACACCTTGAGGTCCAGTTGCTCCAGCAGGACCGACTTCTCCTTGAGGACCAGTTGGACCCTGTGCTCCTGTTGCCCCAATCGATCCCTGTGCTCCTGTGGGACCTGTTGGACCTGCAACTGTGCTAGCAGCACCTGTTGGTCCAGTTGGTCCAATTTCACCTTGTGGTCCAGTAATTCCCTGAATACCTTGTATACCTTGAGGTCCTGTAGCACCAATAACACCTTGAGGTCCAGTGGGACCTGTTGCACCTGTTGCTCCTGCTGCACCAGTAGGTCCTGTCGCTCCTGCTGTACCTGTAGTTCCTGTTGCACCTGTAGGTCCTGTCGGACCAATCTGAGTATAAGTAACTTGAGTTACTGTAACAATAATAGAAGGAATTGCTGGTCTTACAACAGGTGAAGTAATGGCTGCCTGAGCCAAAAGTCTTAGCCCAGCGTCTTCAGTTGCCCACATTAATTCATAATAGTCTCCTGCTGCTGCCTCAAAAACGTAGTTCCAAGCAGCAATAATTTTTGCATCTTTTTCAATAGTTACTTCACCGTCAGAATCTGGAACATTTGTGCCATTTTTCCTTAACCAAATATTAGTTTGGTGCGTTCCGTTTGTATTTTTATCTAGCTGTGCAGAAAACTGTAAGTTATATGTACCAGCATTTGCAATAGTAATTCGGCTACCCGAAACAACTGTTACCCCAATTCCATCGGGATCAAAACTGTTCAAAGTCATTGCATAAGGTGTGCCAGCTGTTGTTGCTATCTGAGTGGTGCTGTCCCAGAATGAACCCCAGTTTGCAACGGTACCGCCAAGACCAGGGTCACCCTTATCACCAGTACGAACAAATGTAACGTTTACATCAGTACCGTCAGCAAATGATGTTACAGAACCAGACAAATACACAATTGGAACAGCAAAATATCCAGTTGAGTGAGTATGCGATCCGTTGATAGCATAGTAAGCAAAGTTAGCAGAGTTGCCAACCTGTTCCATTTTGAAGTGACCCTTAATGGTTGATGTTGAATCATCAATTGTGTCTAGGTATGCCTCATTATTTGTAGAATTGAGATCTAAAAGGTCAATGTAAAGCGAAGTAGCAGACGCAAAGTTAGCGTTGTTTAGCTTTAAGTTTCCAGCACCAGGATCAGAGTTTGTGGTGTTGGTCAAATAGTTATATGTGAATACTGCACCACCGAATTGTCCCGACTCACCCTGCGGACCAGTGGCTCCTTGAGGACCTGTAGGTCCAGTGCTTCCTGTTGGTCCAGTAGGACCTTGGCTTCCTGTAGGTCCAGTTGAGCCTTGAGGTCCTGTCGCACCAGTAGCACCTTGAATGCCTTGAATACCCTGAACTCCCTGTGGTCCAGTAGCCCCAATCTCTCCTTGTGGTCCAGTAGCACCAGTATTTCCTTGTGGTCCAGTAGCACCTATGCTACCTGTGGGACCTGTCGCTCCAACATTACCTTGAGGACCAGTAGCTCCTGTGGCTCCTACAGAACCAGTAGATCCAGTTGGACCTTGCTCTCCTTGAATACCCTGAACACCTTGAGTACCTTGTGGACCTGTAGGACCGATATCTCCTTGTGCTCCAGTTGATCCAGTTGCACCTGTTGCACCTATCGGACCTGTTGCACCTATAACTCCTTGACTACCTTGAGGACCTGTAGGACCCTGAGTTCCTGTAGCTCCTGTTGGTCCTGTTGGTCCTAGCGAGCCTGTTGCTCCTGTAGGACCTGTAATACCCTGAACTCCTTGAACACCTTGAATTCCTTGAGCACCTTGTGGTCCTAAAGCACCCTGTGGTCCTGTGGCTCCAGTAGGACCAGTGGGACCAGTTGCTCCGTCAGAGCCGATAAATCCAGGACTACCTGTTGGTCCTGTAGAACCAGTTGGTCCAGTTGGACCTGTAACAGTAGATGCACTACCTGTAGCACCTGTTGCTCCTGTAGGACCAGTTGGACCTGTAACTGTGCTAGCAGCACCTGTTGGTCCTGTTGGTCCAGTGGGACCAGTTGCTGAGTCAGTCCATATTGGTGAAGAAGATCCCTGAGATGTTAAGATTTGTCCAGCATTTCCATAATTACCAGTTGGTCCAACACCAATGGGACCATTTAGGTCAATGCCCTTCTTTACCTTAAAATTTTTATCTTCGACTGCCATAAATTCTTCCTATACTATGCCTTAAGTCCTATTCGAGAAAATCGAACAGTAACTGGCGTTACGGATGGTGTAACAGTTAGATTAATGTTCCCAGAACTTTGAGAAACACTAATCGTTCCAAGAGTTCCATCATTATCTAATATTCCATACTCTGTGACACTAACATTGTTTTTGTCTACAAGGACTGTTAGTTCTGTGGCATAGAATTTATTATTTGCACCGTCTGTTTTTGAAATAGAAACAAGATATTTTGCAACTCTCCATTGACTTGCAACAAAACTATCAATTATTGTTGGTGAAGAAATTCCACTTATGGTGTGCTCATTGTTTCCAAATGAACCAAGATCAGTGCTCTGCTGAATTAGGGTATCAATCAAATCAACATAGTCTGCACCAACAGGAATATCACCAGTCTCAAACTTTGATTTTAGTGCATTGATATCAATTCTAGCCATAATAAAAGTATATCAGATTATAAGATTAGATTATTATAACCTATAATTGCAATACCAATTGGTGCTGCGTATCCTTCTGGATACCCGATAATTCCGATATTAGAAAATCTTATTCTATATGTACCGATATTTTGCACAGATGGCATTGGTGCTAGATCTTCAAGATCAAAGATTGAGTAGTCTACAGCACCAATAATCTTTTTGTTTACAACAATGTCTGATACTTTTGTTGTTGGCTGAATATCGTCAAATGATGTCTTGGCGTAGTCAACCGATTTAGTTCTACGAGCTACCCCAGAATTGTTATCGATTATTGTTACGGTAGCCATTATGACACCACTGAGTTAGTAACATCCTCTAGAATAATCATGCTACCCTGGGCAACTGTCCATACTCGTGTGGCATCTGAAAGCTCAATGTCAAAAATATCTCCAGTTTGAAGAAGTACAGACTGTTCTGGTTCAAGATTTACTGTAAACTCTCCATCATCATCAGCAGCTGTGGCTTCTGGTAACAGTGTGACAATTAGTGTCGCAGCATCTGTAATTGTTGGAGTAGTTTGTGCAACTGTTGGTCTTTTGATTTCCATCTCAATGTTCCAGTTATCAATATTGAGTGGAACCTTTGCATCGTCTGTTACATAAACACGAAATGATGCAGAGTCACCACGGACAACTGTCCATGTGATAAATGGTGGGGTATTTCCAATAGAATACCCAGAACTTCTTGTAGTTGCCATAATAAGATTATATCACAAGGTTACGTGATACCAGTGGTATCGATCTTTATCCAAGTTGTGCCATCATACCTATAAAGTCCACTTGTTAGGCTAACCCAGGATGACCCATCGTACTTTTTAAGATTGGTTGGCACAGCAAAAGCTGTTCCCTTGAAAATTGTCAATGCTGCAATAAATACCGTGCTAGATGTAACAGCTTGAGATGTACCTGCATTGTTATTTGCATAGACCCTGTATTGGTAATATTGTGCTGGTGTAAGTCCTGTATTTGTATAGCTTGTCCCCATACTGCTAACAACTGTCGCCCATGAGCCAAAAGTTGTTCCATTGCTAGACTGTCTTCTTTGCAATGTATAGCTGGTAACAGGATAAGAGGCATCGCTTGTAGAGGTTCCTCTTGTGATTGTTGCGGTTGTTCCATTTACTGAAACACTAATGCTTGATGGGGTTGTTGGAACGGTATACCAGCTCCAAGTACCAGCGATAGATCCGCTATATGTGTAAACAACGGACCCTGTACTAATGCTCCTGTCTGTACATCTACCCAATCCATCATTATTTCTGTACCAAGTTGGCTGACTACCATTATAGAATATTCTTAGTTCAGAAGATGTTGATGGATTTGTAGCAGACGAGATTGTTTCACCAGGATACCAGTTTGATCCAGCATAAGTAATACCAACGATTGGGCTACCAGTAAGCCTATCTGGACTAATAGCATGAATTTTTATGATGTAGTTGCCATCCAAGTTTTGCCTAACGCCAGCTGCTGCATTTGGAAATATAACACTTGTTTGATTTGTGTAAAATGATGAGGTATTTACACCAGATGTTGGACCAAATGTTCCAGTTGTGCCACCAGGAAGAGTAATGGTAGTAGGCATCTGCTACCACATCCAAATATCGCCAGCCTGGAGACCTGGACCAGTTGGCTGTGTCTGTCCAATAAATACTCTTCTAAACCCTGTTGGTGTAGTGTAGTCTCCACCAGAAGTAGACTTATAAATTACTGATGCTCTTGCAGTTTCTGATATTCCAGAAAATGTAGTATCTTTTGGTGTTGTCTGAACTGAAGCACTTGTCATTGACAAGCTTCCGCCAGTACCGTTTTCTAAAATTTTTGTTGTGCCATCATTTCCATAAAGGTCACCCCTGACACCACCATTTGCAACTACTTGACCAGTAGCAGTAAGTGTAGATGTAAAGGATGCTGCACTAGATATTGTAACCGTAGCTGCAGAAATTGAAATTGATGATCCAGAGATTGTTACTGCACCAGAAAAAGTAAGTGGACTAGAAACAGTTTGTAATGATTCACTTGATTTTTTTAGCAAAGACCCTAAATGATCATCAATGTCATCGTGATAATCTGAAAATGCTTTAACAATGTCTGCAGGTTCGCTGGATGCTGGAATAGTTGCTGTAAAACCATTTCCACCTTCAGGAGTATATTCTGTCATTTTGTCACCAATTAGATTATATCATAGCCTAAGCTACGCCAAATCTTCCCTTCGTTGCATCAAAGTTTTCTTCTACTTCAGCAAGTGTCAAAGCCTTGCTATAAACATATACCGCACCGATTCTTGAAATTGGTTCACGAGAACCTGGTGTTTGACCAGAGTTAATCTTTAGTGCAGAGTTGTTTGAGTTTGTACTGGTCTCAGTATTTTCTAGATAAATATGCTGTACCTTATTTACGTAAACCTTGCTTGGTACTGAGCTTCTTCCATTAAATGCAATTACTGCTGTAACAAATACCCAAGTGTTTAGTGGAATTGTAGATCCAGCGATAACGTATGAATCAGTAGATGCACCATTCATTTCAAGTGCTAGCTGTCCTTCATTTCTAAGCTGTAATGAGTACCCTGCACCGAATGTGATTTTTTCAAAAAGCCTATCTTTGTCATTGAATGACTGAACATTTACCCATAGCTGAATAGTAAAAGGTACATTAACCTGTCCACGCATTGGTGCTGCATCTGGAACGGTAATGTAATCATCAATTCCATCTAACACAAATACACCATTGTTTACAAGACTATACTCTGTACCGTTTTGAAGAATTGCTGGACCATTATTAGTTTCTAGATCAAACCATGATGTTCCAGTTCCAGGGTATGAGTCTGGGTAGCTAGATTCGTAGTGTGAAAATAAACCAGACTGAACAATGTTTGCAGTAAAAGGCTCAACTGTTCCAGCTCTCTTACCTGCTTGAAATGATCCTGTAAATGAACTAAACATTATCCAAATGATACAAGCTGACCGAAGACAGTGTATGCCCCTCCATTGTTTAGAATACTAAAGCTAACAATGTCCTTCTTATTAGCATTTCCTGGTGGGACACTACCTCCCTGCCAGTTAATTGTCTGGGCAGAACCAGCAATCTGAACAGCACTTGGAATTCTTGCAGTACCACCCTGATTCAAAATAAGAGTCACAGTAGTTGCTGAACCAGAGTCAAGGGCTAGGTTAGTAAGATTTGCTGTAAAGTTTGCTGACAAGTTTGTGTGACTAAAAATGTGACCAAGTGAGCAGTTGTGTGTAACTACACCTGTTGCTGCATTGATAGTTGTAAAAGTTTCAGATACCTTTTTAATCTTAAGAATGCTTGGATCTATCCAGGTTACTGCATAATCTGTTGCAGACTCTTTTCCTAAATAGTAACCAGTGGATCCTCCTGCTGGAACACCACTTCCACTTGCTGCAACCAATTGCCATACGGCTGATCCAGTTTGTGGAATTTGTCCAGCTGTACCAGTTGCATTACGATACCATGTTGAACCATTGTAGGTAACAACACTACCGATTGAATATGTGGCTGAATTATTGTAAGGACCAGAAAAAGACCAAAGTGCATTTTGACCTGCTGGTCCTGTTGGTCCCTGACTTCCTGATGGTCCTGCTGGTCCTGTTTGTCCAGCTGATCCAGGGAATGGAACAATCTTAATTGTTGGCATTATAAACTTCCTCCTGTTACGTCTCCGATAACGGTAATCGTACCAATAACAGGTGTCCATACTGTATTGTCAATAGTTACTTGGAGATCGAAAGCTAATTCTGCTACTACTGCTTTATATCCAGTTCCCCAGAATTTCGTGGTATCTGCAGGAGCAGTAATTTCGACATATCCATCTCCTGAAGATGTTTCAAGCTCGTCTAATACATCACCTTTAAAATCATATGCATAAGAAGCATATTCCCAATCTGATGTATCATATTCTGTAACTTCGTCATTCTCAAAAAATTCTACGCGAAGTACAGATGTGTCGCCTCTGACGACAGTCCATTTCATGCTGTGTGGATTTGCACCAAAAATTTCAGCAGTAGTAGTCATAGTAATATAATTATACACTACTAATAAGGCTGGCACTCGAAAATAGTGGGTATGAGAGACGCTCGAATGCCAGCCATGAATAGTATAACATATATAACGATTAGGTAACGATCATCAATAAGTTCCGCCTAAATACACACCGTTATCAAATTGTTATACAATCGTTATAGAAACGTTATCAAATAGTGCTTGACAGTGTGCTACTGTATATAAAGATAATAGATACTAAGAAAACTCTCGCTTAGAGATAGCTCTTCAATACAAGAAAAAACAATCCGTAGGATTTGGGGGAATAGTATATCTATTTCGATAGTTTATCAAGTATTATTCTAAATACATCATCTATCTTCTTTTCAAGTTTGTCAAGTCTTTGTTCAAACTTTACATCATCTTCATGTTGGCGTTCAGCAATTTGCTTTTGCTTTTCTTCGAGTCTCGTTACCTGATCCTTTATTGATGATCCTCCATTAGGTTTTAACTCATGTCTGATTTCATCAAACTGTTCTTTAGCAAAAGTCTTTATATAGAATCTAAGAATTGCAAAAAGTATTCCAGCTACTGCTGATACCCCAATAATTATCCCTATGATGGATTGCCATTCTTCAATTGTCATAACAATCAATTATATCGTAAGTTTTAAACTAAGTTTATACATATGAATAACTAACTATGCTCATTATACTCGGCGGAAAATTCGGCGGCGATATAGAGATTCCAAATACCAAATACCCAAAATGGGAGATATGTATGATATCGGAAAATAACGATATATCCCCAATATCGGATTTTTGTGATATAGCTTTGCTTAGTTCATGTTTGATGAACATATCGAAGATACTGTGATATGATTTGTATGACCCCAGTCAAGTATGCCAAGCAGGTATTCTATCTAGGTAAATCGGAAACCAGCAAAACAGACTGTCCCCTAACTATGGATATCATTCCAATTCGTAGCTAGGGGACTTTTCTTTAACAAAATATTGTTTGCTATAATGTTTGTATGGGAAAAGTTGGAGATGATGTAAGCATCTGGGATTTATTGGATCCTAATATGCCTAGAAGTACGCGAGAACTTATGGAGTCAAGGTTAGCTATATGTGCTGAATGTCCTTTCTTCTTAAAGGGATCAAAGCGTTGCTCCAAGTGTGGATGTTTTATGAAGCTTAAGACTTCTCTTGAACAGGCTAAGTGTCCTGTGCATAAATGGTAATATCCCTTTCAGGAGCAACTTCGTTGCTGATATACCGTCCAAAATTGATAAACCTTAAGGAGTTAATATGTTACGAACAGACTATATGAATTATATATGGCTTAAAGATAAGTATCAGAGTATGTCTGTTGAAGAGATTGCTGAGTATTGTGATACATACCCCTCGGTAATCGCTACTACTGTATACAATTTCAAATTAGATACCAAAGAGAATCTCTCTGAATATCTAGGTTTCTTATGATCGGAGATATCTTCTCTGGTCTATTAGGTATCATAGGTATCTTTGCTTTGATTGTTTATCTATCAGGGTTGGTTTGATCTGCGTATTTTGATACCCTGGAAAATCTGAAAAATTTTTTATTTTCGATTTGACAAAAATCTGAATATTTTGTATTTGTGAACGATGCACACTTTATAGCGTAAAGCATACCAAATTAGTCCGCACACTACTGCCCACCCCTAGTAAAAAAATTCTTATTTATTTTTTCACTTATCGGCGTGTCGCATTGCTAATGTCGGTGGCTACTGATTAGATATATACATAGAGAGAAACACAAACAACAACAAAGAAAAGAGAAACAAAATGTTCGGAATCACAAAGTCAGAAGGCTACTACTGGGTCAAGGTTGGAACTTCCACTAAGGTTGGTCACAAGACTTTCCGTTCAGCACTTGCTCACCTTATCACTGGCATTGCCTAACCTAAGTGTCAGTCACTACTGATACACTCTAACTAACAACAAAGAATAGGAAATAGAAAAATGGAAATCGTAGTAATCATTCTCGCAGTACTGTCAATGGCTCCATTTGCATACATTGCATTCTGCTACTGGTGGTCAGGTCGCTAACCAGTCTGCCAGTAGCAGAGATCCCCAAACCTGTGGACAACTTATCCACAATTTGGCGCCGCCTGTGGATAACTTATACACACCCTGTATGGCTTATAAGAAGATCCAAAATTTCCCCAAAAAACTTTTGCGTTTATCGGCGTGTCGGTTTGTAAATGTCAGTGGTTGCTGATTAGATATAGATATGGAAACAGTAATCGCAATCGCATCAATCGCTACCTCAGTATTCGTAATCGTTGGTGGAGTAATCTTCATCATCATCACGGTCAAAGACAACAACAAGCCTAATGGCTTGTTCTAATGTCAGTACCCCCTGATACACTCTAAGTAATAAAGAATAGGAAATATAGAAAATGAAAAAGATACAAATTGGAATTGCTACTACTACTCCTCTAATGATTGCTAACAACAACATTGGTAAGTTGGTAACTATCCGTACTAGGGATTGGCGTTCACGCTACCCTGAGTTGATTGTGTCTACTGGTAGAATCAAGTCTGCTACTGGTACTAACGGTAGTGAGTGTGTAGTAACATTCACCAATGGCAAGTCTGCCAAACTTACACTACAGTCAGTACTAGAGGTTGCCGAATCGGTATCCGATGAAATGGTACTGAGTGAGTTCACTGACTAGCCTATAGGTGGAGATCCCACTTATCGGCGTGTCGGTTTGACATACCCCCAAAAAATCGGCGCCGCCTGTGGATAACTTTGACTAATATGTGGATAAGTATTTTTACGCTTATCGGCGTGTCGCGTTGCAAATGTCAGTGGCTACTGATTAGATAAAGGTATGGAAAACATCACAGCAATTGCAACAGTAATCACCTCGCTCTTCGTAATCGTAGGTAGCATCGTCTTCATCGTTATCACGGTCAAGGGAAAGAACAAGCCTAACCGTTTGTTCTAATGTCGGTGGCTAGTGTCATACTGTAACTAACAAACAAAAAGAATGGATAACAAAATGTCAGATGAACGAATCGAATACCTGAACCAGATGACTCTGGTTATTGGTAGTAGCCTTTGTGGGTTTGTGTTCCTGTGCCTTATGGCTATGGTCGCTGTTGGTATCTACTACAACAAGAAAGGTGCTAAGTAATGGAATGCGAACTTTGTGACTACCGTCTGGCTACCGAATTGGTTAGCGATGGTGCATACCAATTCTCTGTCTGTGCTAATTGCTCTGAGGCTCTTGGTGAGTCTTGGTTAGTGATGGCAGAGGCAGATGTGAGAGGCTAACCACAGTACCGCCGAGATCATCAAACTGTGGATAACTTATGCACAGGGCGGCGCCGCCTGTGGATAACTCTGTGGATAGATTTTATACTTGTGTTTACTTAAGAATAGGGTAAAACCCCTATAAAAATAGGTCATAATGTCAGTGGGTACTGTTACACTGAAGGTATGAATCAAGAAAGAAACACCAAAAAAGTGAAAAGATTTTTTCACATATACGGCGTGTCGACTTGACAAATCGAAAAATGTGTGATTAGATAGTAATATAAACAAACAGAGAGTATGAGCCTCGCAAGAGCAAATAAGACTCTCACTAAAAAGAAAGGAAGTGTCAATATGACCTTCACTCAAAAAGTAAAAGCCCTAGTCGGAAAGCGTGTTGCGTTTAGCAACAAGCCCCGACCATTCGGACCAGTGTTTCACTACACTGGTGTGATTGAGTCTGTAAAGGGATTGAATGGCGATACCGCCTTCATTACCTTCGTAGGTGGAAAGACCGCCTATGTCTCACTTGGTAACAAGATAGAGATTCTGTAGAGTCTTTGTCCTTACCCTGTGAGATCTCCCATAAAGATTTTTTCAGTTTATCGGCGTGTCGGCTTGACATACCCGAAAAAATCGGCGCCGCCTGTGGATAACTTATGCACAATTACGTAGATCCAAAAAAATGCCTCAAACTTTTTTATGATTTATCGGCGTGTCGCCTAGCAGAATGTCAGACCCCTACAGTAAAGTGAAACTATGAAAACCTGCTCCAAGTGCCAAGAGTCACTCCCTCACGCTTCGTTCTCCCCTGCCTCTGGTGGCAAGTACCTACGACCTGAGTGCCGTGACTGTGGTCGCAAGTTGTCTAGTGAGCGTCGTGCTCTGCGTAAAGAGTTTGGCTACCCCGAACAGGGACACACCTGCCCTATCTGCCTAAAGTCAGAAGATGAACTAAAGGGAACAGGTGGCAACGCCTCTGTGTGGGTAGTAGACCACGACCACGGTACAGGTGCTTTCCGTGGACACATCTGCCACAACTGTAACCGTGGCTTGGGTGTGTTCCAAGACGACCTAGACCGTATCGCTAGGGCAATGGAATATTTGCGAAACGCCTAGCCAGGATTTGACAAATGTCGGAGGGGGGCGGCGCCCCCTGTGGATAACTCTGTGGATAGATTTTATACTTATGTTTACTTAAGAATAGGGTAAAACCCCTAGAAAATAGGGCATATTTGCGTTCCAATGTCGGTGGGTACTGATAGTCTTACTTTGTAAGCACAAGGGAGTGAGCCTAGCAAATAAGACGGGAAACCGTATGAGCCTAGCAAATAAATCCCCTAAAGAAAGGAAAACTAAAATGGAATGTACATTCTGCGAATACTATGAGGCTACTGTAGCCGTCATGCTGTTCATGAACTCTGTTGAGACTGTAGTGTGTGACCGTTGCGAGGCTAGCCTTGTTGGTCACTATGTCGTAGCAGAATTGGATACCGCCCTCGTCTAATGTCGGTGGGTAGTGCTAGAATCAAATCAAGAAAGGCAAACTAATGAAATATCACAAATGCACATACTGCGGATTGTCCTACATTTGGACTCCGTGGGAGTACACTAACCACACTCAAAAGTGTGAACAAAGAAAGGAAAACTAAATATGAAAATCTGTGAAGTTTGCGAAAAGTCTGTAGAGACTGTGTTCGTATCCGCTGAGAGCGAGTGGCTTATTTGCAAGCCTTGTCTCATCTCTGAGCGTTTCTACCTTATGCGTCTTGAGGGTGAGTTTGCCTCATAGGTAAACTACCCTTCGGGATCCCGAAGATATTCCAATTTTGACATATATGGCGTGTCGGTTTGACAATGCCGAAAAAATCGGCGCCCCGCCTGTGGATAACTTCTTTACGTATGTGGATAAATTACTCCCAAAAATTTTTTACGTAATCGGCGTGTCGCACCCTTGAATGTCGGTGGGTACTGCTAGAGTGAGGGTAACGAAGAAAGGAGAGTCCAAATGGGATTTATGAAAATCATCACCGCTGAGGGTGTACAGGACATTGAGACTATGACGGTTGAGCAGTTGCTCGGTCTTCAGGTCGCTCTGATGGCAGACGAAACCGACTAGTGTCGGTGGGTGCTGTTAGAATCAAATCAAACGAAAGGAAAACTAAAATGGAATGTGAAATCTGCGACCACCGTCTCGCTCTTGAGGTACTTCAGTACGACACCGACATTGCCGAATTGGAATTTGTGGCTGTCTGCCAACAGTGCCACGACGCTATTGTCTGTGACGAATTGGAAACTGCCTTCCCGATTCTGGACATCTTCCCAATAGCCGACTAGTGTCGGTGGGTCACGCTATACTCAAATCAACGAAAGGAAAACTATGTATTCTCACACCTTCATCTGGGGAGCGATTGCTCTCGCCATTGCCTTCGCTGGGTACTGGTTCCCGATTATCCTAATGGAAATGAGCCGATAAATGGAACACTCTAAAGCCTACTATGTAGTTCGTGGCATCTGTCGCTTCCTGACTCAACTAGCAATCGCTAGTGCTGTGTTGGTTGGTGCGTATTGGCTTATCTTGCTGTATTGGGCTGCTTTTTATCCGTAATCGGCGTGTCGCTTGACATACCCTCGCAGGGGCGGCGCCGATCCGTTGGCGACCCATTTACGATATGCATTAAAAACGCCTGAGATTTTGTCCCGAATGTCGGTGGCTAGTGCTAATCTTGTATTACATCACGAAAGGAAATCACCTATGAACTTCGACCCTATCTTCGGTGAAGACAACGAAATCGTTGCTTGGACAGACGACCTCGGCAACGAGTGGACTCTTGAGGAGGCAGATGCCTACTTCGAGATTGCTGGTGGCAACCCATTCGAGCGTACTGAGTTTGACTCAGAGGGCTGGATGGATGCCGATGCTCTTGCCTCTGCTGGCTGGGGCACTGACGAGGACTACGGTTTCTACGCAGGTGACGACTATGTGTAAGTGTGAAGACTTCCCTTGCTGTGGTCACTAGGGGGGGGCGCCGATCACTGTCGGTGGCTCGTGTTATAGTCATTATATGAACGAATACGATACCCTCGAAATCCTGTCCGAAGAAGAAGCGAAAGCCAACTACGACGCACTACTAGACGAGTGCTACCCTATCGTGTCTATTGGTTACTCAGAGTTCTACCCATCAACGGTACTCAAAGAGTGTGACCCAATCGCATATCGCTGTGGCTTTGCTGACTATGTAGACTCATTAGCAGAAGAGGGAACTATGGTCGAGGGCTACTGCTAGGAGGGGGCGCCGCCCCCGACTGTTACCAATTTGTTATAAGAAACACCCTCTAAATGCCCCTGAATGTCAGTGGGTCACGCTACACTAGTATTACAACGAAAGGCAAACTATGGAAAACGAAAATACGATTACTATCCCAGTCGAGTCGCTTGAGTGGCTTATCGAGCAAAACGAGGCTGATGTTCTGATGTACCGTGAGGCTGGTATAGAGGGAATGGCTTCGTGGTGCGAGGGTCGTGCCAATGGCTACCGCACACTTCTGACCGTCTACGGCTCGTAGTGTCGTAGGGTACTGCTAAACTAAACAAACAACAACGAAAAGGACACACTAAAATGATGACACGCAAAGACTATGTATCAACCGCTGAGATTCTTGATAACTTTATCGGTGATATGCCCATCAAGTATGAAGAAGAATGCTATGAACTGGTAGAACAGTTTGCCAATATGTTTGAGGCAGACAATCCACGATTCTCTCGCAGTATTTTCATTGACGCTTGCTACAACCACCAGGAGGGACACTAATGAGCCTGTTCCCATTGTTCGCTGTAATGCTAGGCGTTATTGTGTTTGATACCGTCGTGATTCTGTACCTGTATGCCAAATACAAAGAATCCAAATATGAGGCATTGCTAAACCGACCACCCTTCTAGGGGGTGGATCGGCGCCCCGATTCGTTATCATTCTGTTACGAAAACCTTACGAAATCGCCTGAAAATGTCGGTGGTCTGTGCTAATCTTGTATTATGAAAAAGAAAGCAAAGCCTCAAAAGATTCAAAACACCGCATACATTATTGCTATGCGTGGTCTGCGTTCTTCTAATGCGGCTACCACTCACGACAACCGACCTAACCGTCAGAGGACTCGTTCAGCAGTCAAGGCTCAAGCAATCAAGGAGTATGCATAAATGTGGGTTGTAATAAACTCTTGCTGTAATCACTACGAGGGTGTGTTCGCATCTGAAGAGTTGGCAAAAGAGTTTGCTGGTCTTTGTGACTTTGACTACTTTGAGGTCAATGTCCAGACGGAAGTGCCTGATTGGGCTTACGCCTACAATAACTAAAACAATGGCTCTGTAGCTCAGTTGGTTAGAGCACTACCCTGTCACGGTAGGGGTCGCCAGTTCAAGTCTGGTCAGAGTCGCCAATCCCCTTTAGCTCAACGGCAGAGCAACGAGCTGTTAACTCGTAGGTTCTTGGTTCGAATCCAAGAGGGGGAGCCAGGATCTGAGGGCGCCGCCCAAACCTTATAACAAATCAGTTACGAAGTGTTCAAAACCACTCCTAAACTTGCACACTGTCGTACCCCTATGTCATACTATCTATATGACAGAAAAAGAGTTTCTCGCAATAGTAGCTGGTGACCTGTTGGATATGGCACTAAATAAGGAAGCAAACTTCGACCACATTCCAAGTGTTCGTGAGTTTATCGTCAAATACACGGAGGTATCAAATGGCTAAGAGTAATTGGGAAAATGACGAGCAGGGTATGGAAATCCTAGAGGCATTGCGAGACTGGTATGAGAATCCACAATCCTATTCTATGCAGGCATTCGAGGATATCTTCCAAGACCGTGACCCATTCGAGTTTCTCTAAGGAGTAAAATGCCTAACTATAAAATCACTACTGAGCTAACAACTTATGTCTGGCTACCCAAAGAGTTTGACCCTAGCGAGGGTAGCGATATCTTGGAAGCACTTGACCTATTCGTAGACGAAGCAGACACTTGGCAAACAGGATTCAGAATGTTTGAGGATTCTATCAAAGTCAATGGCGAATACTCTAAGCCTAGGTATGAGGTGATTCCATAATGGTGCTATTCGTTGCACTTGGCATCCTGACATTCATTATTCTATTCCCCCTGATAGCCAATGTGTCTTATTGGTTTGAGACATTAGGGTATCGGTTTGGGAACAGGGTTGATCAGATAGCTGACGACTAGGAGGGGCGGCGCCCCCCAGTGTCGGTGGGTGCTGTTATAGTTACTTTATGACGAAAATGATAATTACCCCGACTCGTGCAGGCATGATGTGCGAATGTGTTGAGTGTGGCTTTACCGATATCGCAAGCAGTTATGTGTTCCACAACTGCAAGTAATGTCGGTGGGTACTGATAAGATAAAAAGAAACGAAAGGATAAACTAATGGGCTTGGATATGTATCTTGAGGTTCGCAAGAACGTTCGTACTTCTGATTGGATTCAGGAGAATGGCGACATCGTCAAAAAGGATGTGCCAGAGGGCTTGGCTATTCTTGAGACTGCTGGACTCAAAAACTTCATTAGCGAGGAGAACAATTACAGCGTTTCTGTAACTGCTACCGCTATCTATTGGCGTAAGGTGAACTGCATCCACCAATGGTTTGTGGACAATCTCGCCAACGGTGTAGACGAGTGTCAGCCTATCTATGTCCGTCGCAAGGACTTAGAGGACTTGCGTGACTTGGTAAAGGATGTTCTCATTCACCGTGAGAAAGCACCTGTGGCTCTGCCTACTTCGTCAGGCTTCTTCTTTGGCTCAACTGAGTATGACGAGTGGTATTGGTCAGACTTAGAGGATACCGCTAAAGAGTTAGACCGTGTTCTGATTCAGACATTCGGTGATGACAGCGTGAGTTTCACCTATCAGGCTTCCTGGTAGCGTGACGAGGGGTGCGACTCGATAACGCACAACCCTTCGGGGGCGCCGATCTGTTATCAAACCTTTACATTAAGATATGCGAAAATTACCCTCAATGTCGGTGGGTCAATGTATAGTAAGACTATGACAAAGTTGATTCGTAGTAAAGACCGTAAAGTAACTAACGCTGTAACTCCTAATGGTAAGCAGGCTAGTATTGCTAATACTTTCGGACTACCCTCGGGAACTGCATTCTCATGTCCAGGTGCTACTAGCGTATGCGAGACAATTTGCTATGCTGGTAAGTTGGAAAAAGTCTTCAAGGGTGTGCGTATCAACCTCGAACACAACTGGGCATTAGTCAAAGACGCAGACTACCTAACCATGTATAACCTTATCCATGAGATGATTACCGATTTTGTTTCTGATTGCGAGCGTCGTGGTGCAGACAAACTATTCCGTATCCACTGGGATGGTGACTTCTTCAACGAAGACTACACTATCGCATGGCGTGATGTGATTTGTGATTTTCAGGATGTGCAATTCTGGGCATACACACGAAGCGATTTTGCTGTGCCGATTCTGATTGACATTCCTAATCTTGGTTTCTACTTCTCAACCGATAGTGCTAACAAAGAATTGGCTATCAGTCTCAAAGAGACTCACGGTATCAAGTTGGCTTACCTTGCTCAGACATTCGCTATTGGTAAGGCTGACATTCTTGAGATTACTGGTGAGAGTGCTATCCCATGCCCCGAAAATAATAAGAAACTTCCCATGATTAGCGAAAAGGGTAGTGCCTGTGTTACCTGTGGGCAATGTATCTTCCAACGCAATGACATTCTGTTTTCTGCTACTAAAAAGTAGCGGAGGGCGGCGCCCCCCCCTGCCCCAAAAAATTAGGTTACGAAATGATAACAATAGCCCCGAAAAGCCGTTTTGGACTTGCGTTTGTCGGTGGTTACTGTCATACTTGATATATCAGCAAGACCGCTGGTAAATAAGTTGGCTGGCTCGCCAACAGAAATGAGGAAGCAAATGACCGCAACAATCGGAGAAACCTTCACCACGCAGAAGTCTGGCGTATCGGGTATTGTCAAGGACATTATCAAGAACGCAAACGGCACTAGCCGTGTACTGCTTGAGGTAAACGGTTCAGACCGTTGGACTACCGTAAAGTAGTCTGACTAATTGTGCTGGGCATCACCGTAAACTGCCCACCCAAACAAACCACTAAAGAAAAGGAAACTCTAATGGCTCGCTCACTCTCTGTGAAGATTCCCACCGCAACTCTTATTGCTGATGTCGAGGCTACTATTGCTAAGATTGAGGAAGATGTTGCTAACTACCCTGCCCTTACTGAAAAGTATCGTGCTGAACTCAAGGCTTACAACGAGAAGATTGTCCAACTGACTATTCAGGCTGTCAAGAAGTCTGACCTTATTGGAACTGAATACGGCTCGCCTATTCGTGTGTCCACAGGGTATCGTGGCAACTCCGTTCAGATTGAGGTAGACGGTGACGCTCTTGGATTCCCACAGAAGCCTGACGCACCCTCTAACCCTAATGACCGCACCTACTATGGTCGTGACTACACGACTAAGTTGGACTTGCTGAAGAAGAACCTCAAGGTTCTCAATATGACCAACCAAGAGGAAGTCAATGCCTCCACCTATAACACGGTAATGGAACTCCTCTAATGGAAAATGACCTGAGTATGTCTAAGTAAACTGCTCAAGCCCCCTATGTGAAGCGTCTGGATAGATTGCTGGTAAACATAGGGGGTTTCCTCGTGGGGGGCGCCCTCGATCTCAACATGTAACAAATAGGTTACGATACACCAAAATACCCCTCTGGAGCTTGCAAATGTCAGTGGTTGCTGTCATACTTAGGATATGGAAAAGAAAATGGGAACATACTTCATCGTTAGCGGTGAGTCGTATTATGTGCGAGCCAATTCTGAGGAAGAGGCTGAGGCTGTTTGGAATGTC
>Ga0247723_1000193_pt1 | contig 39312 bp, 50 predicted proteins | sample MSEWelMarce5H_FC_FD_189079 | JGI IMG/M metagenome (GOLD analysis project Ga0247723, IMG submission 189079) | Subsurface sediment microbial communities from gas well in West Virginia, United States - MSEEL Well Study Marcellus 5H_FC | ecosystem: Environmental > Terrestrial > Deep subsurface >... | reverse complement strand
ATATAATCAATCTAATATTTTTAAATTTTTTATATCTGAAATACAACCTTTTTTATCGAATATTCAAGAGTCAGATTTTCCTTTTCTATATACAGATTTTGAAAAATTATATTTTATTGGACAGATGTACAATACAGACGGTACTAAGAGAGGACCTTTACAAAAACTGACTTATGAAAATACACAGCATCCAATATTTGGAGACGCTGTTATAGAAATCATAAGATTACTAAACAGGTATAAGAATTTTGATAACAAAACAGTTGTAGATGGAGAGAAACGATATGTTTTACCTATTTCTTTTCCAGATGTTTCTCACACCCCGATTAAAGATGAAGATTTTGATAATATTCTTTTCACAGGATATTTAAATAAACCTGTAGATTTAAATATTCAAGCTGGATTTTGTAGACATTATTTAAATCCCGAAAATCCTAAACCTACAATTTCTGGATATTTTTATGAAACTTCAGATTTTTTTGATGTGAAAAACACAGATTTAATAAATGAGTTTGATCAAATATTAAATATTTTCCCATCTCAAGTAGAACAAATAAATAAAAGACCTTCTGTTTATATAAACGATATAAGAAAATTAAATTTTTCAAGATTAATAAAAAATGATTCAAGTGTAAATTTCGTAAAAATATTAAATTACACAGGTTATGTAGATGAGTGTTATTTTAAAGAATTGAAAACAGGTGTTTCTGTAGAATTAACAGGCAACTATATAACTAGTAGAAGATTATCTGATGTATGGGAAATACAAATTAAAAATGCTATAGATAGCACTATTAATGATGTACAATTAGGTGTAACAAATATAGGTGTAAAATCATGGACATTTCAAGATTTTGGGCCTTTAAAGAATAGCATAACTAACTCAAAGTATTTAAAAATTATTCACAAGAATATACAATTAGGCAATATTATTCCAGTCGATATAGCGAATGTTAAATTAACTAGTACTGTGAATGGGCAAACTTATGTTTATTCGGTCAAAGTTTTATAAATGAAAACCGAAATTTATCATCCTTTTGAAGTAGATGTTTTACCAATTTTAAACGAAGGTATAGAATCTTTATATTTTTCTGTTAATTCTGGAAAGGTTTTTAATTTTTATAACCCTTTGAATTATAGAATGGCTACCTGTGATAGAGACGGTCCAGAACTTCCAAGGTTACCATTCAGTTTAACTTCAGATTTTAATTCTATAAAAGATAAAATATTTCCTATAGAAGGAGGGGCAAGCAAAATTTATGTATATTTATTTTGCTCTTTTTTACCTCCTAATAATTGGGTTCCGGGTCCGTCTTTTATACCATTTATAGATAAAGCTTGGATAGTTTATAAAACTGGTACGGTAATTAAAGGGCAAATAAATAATAAACAAAAAACTCATATAAGATATCAGACTTATAAATCTGGAGGAGGGGGGAGTATAGGGAATGCTATTAATTATAGTCCGATAGCATCTATAGAAAAAATAGAAAACAAATGGGTAGTTAATCAATTCTTAAAAGACGATTTGCCTGTAACAACATTATTCGATTCTAGTTCTTTCGAACTGCACAATACTGATTTATATAAATTGAATAAAGAGGGGGATGAGGGTGGAGTCCCTAGTTTTGCTTTAATGAAACAACAGGTTTCTGAAATTTTTGATATTCCAACAATCAATACATTAAAAGGATATATAAGAGCGGATATAAAACTGAAAACTCCATTAGTCGAACCTTTTGATGGTAAAATTGATATTAAAAATAGATTAGGTTTTGAGAATATCGCTACTTTTATTCCTTTATCAGCTCCACAATCTAATGGACACCCAAAAATTGATGACCCTCCCCCTCCTTCTACGGGTAGATATCCTATGCCAACAGGTTGGAAAATATATAATTAATTAAAAAAATGCCCGGATTTAAATTTAAAAATTATAAACCTTTTGAATGCGATATTATAGAAAGTGATAGCATTATTGTAAAAAAAGTTTTGATTAATTTTGGAACTGTTTTTTGTACAGCTTCCAATTCATTAACGAATTATTTTATACCGAAAGTGGAGGGAAAGCCATTAATTAGGTCAAATGAAGATAATTTTTTACAAAATAATACATTAATAGTTGAAGAAACTAGAGGAACTATTTGCCTTGAAATAACTTTAAACACTTTTAACCAAGGAGCTATAAAAAAAGAATGGTTAGATGCTTTTTCTCTTTTTTCTGTAGCAGATACCAGATTCAAAACTTATATTAATAAATACGTTCCGCCTTCTATAATTGCAAGGAATATAACATCATCAGCTTTAGATAATTATAAATTTTCAGATCCGGGAACAGGTTTAACAAAAAAAGTTTTAGTGCAAATAGATCCCGGCACAGCTAAAACTAACAATGGAATAGCTAAAGAAAAAGATGACATAAGCAAATTGCCAGTCGGGACTGCCTCATGGACAGAGGCTAATTCTGCATTCTATAAATTAGTGGATGCTGATGACAGTGGCGAAGTACCTCTTTCTGGACCTCAACCCTATAATGCAAGACCATTAGATATTTGTTTCGATCATAATCTTTTTCCTTTAGTAAATATATCTAATATAATTTCTGATGTTACTATAAATTTTATTAAAACTACAAATACAAGAGAGGTGGAAGAGAAACTAGATAAATATAATTTTATATTAAATAATGTTAAATATATTCCTATAGCTTGGATAGATGCAGGTCGAATAGAGCAAATAGTAAACTTTGATTATATTTACTCATTTCCATATTATTTTTCAACGGAAAATTTAAAAACTTTTAAAACAACCTCATGATAAATAGCACTTCTCCATTTTATATTTCTTTAGTCGATACAGTGAGCGCAACTAAAGGCTTCATTGTAAATGCTGGAGATGTAAATTCTTTTATACTTGGAACTTATAAAGCAAAATATGATGAAATTAAAGGTAAAAATACTATAGAAGAAAGAGATTATTATGCAAGAGTAGGAGAAGGGGGAAGTATTTCTAAAACTTTTAAATTTGGGAGTGATTGGACTCCTACTTTTTATACATCTACTAATTGCGATGTTTACCTAACTATACCTAAAATACCCGCAGCTTTCAATTCTATACCTTCGGAAGGAGAAGGTTTAAGAAAAGATTGGTGGTTAAAACCTTCTGTAGGTAATGTGAATTTTTTAAATCAATTTAAAATAGTAAAAAATAACGACGAAGGTTTCGAAGAAGAAAAAACGAAAAATATAGATTCTATAAATAAAGATGATAAAGATTGGAATAAATCTTTACCCAATAAAACTCAATTTCTTACAGATAGTGAGTATTCAGGTAAAATGTATATAAAATTAGCAAATATAGAATCTTCTAATGTGAATTATTTTTTCAGATCTAATGTTGTAAGTCCAACAAGATATATAAGATATGGATCTTTAGGATTAAGGAATTTAAGATTATTTGTAGATGTTTTTGGATTGATATCTGAAAGCGTAGATATTGGTAATGGATCTGGTTATAATAATAATAATTGGAAAATTACAGATTTTTTCCATGAAAGATCATATGATAATTTTAGATTTCCGGGAATTTTTGATTTTAGAGAGTCTGATCTAGGAGATCAAACTATAGTAAACGCAGTGCAATCTATTATAGATTTGTTTATTCCAAAATGGTATTATTCATATTTGAGAGGAGAAACTACTGATCGTAATAGAGGAGTTTATTTGAAAATGTCTACAAGCACTTCTGGCCCAGTCTCTTTTCAATGTAGAATTTTAGCAGTTTATAAAAATAAATTAGGCGAAAAATTAAATATTATAAAATTAAAAGAAGATGTAACCGCAATTAACCAACTTGTAGAAGACGCTAATAGAAGTATAGGAGGTCATAAAGGTGTTCTAGGAACAATATCAAAATTCAAAGCTATGACAAAAAAAGAAGCTATAGACAGAATTTTTGGTTGGCCTGAATCAGCTCTTACGAGGGCAGAACAACTTATTACTTTCACTAATTTTGCAGAGTAAATTTAAAAAAGTATTTGACAAGTCAAAATTTTGCTATTATACAAGGAAAGTTAATTTTACATAGCGGCCTCATTTGCCGTATGGGTCCGGGACTCCCAAAGCCGGATGTCATTCAAGAAAAATCGCACGGTGCTCTGACTAAGGGACTTGTCAACACCAGCATCCGAAAGGGTGTACCGAAGCTGATAGTTTGAGTACTTGTTCAGTAGTTTCTACAACTACGATCTAATAAATCTAGTGGGCAGATGAACAAGTCGATTGGGTAAAGGGCTTCTATCCAATTTTGATACGTCAATAAGAACATCATGGGTCGCCGAAAGGCGAGTCCGTACTGACTAAAGGGAAACATTAAAAAAGCGATTTACACTTGTTCAGGCATACAAAAACCTTCGTTTTTTTATTTAAAACGGTTAGGTAAGAAGTCCCCTGACTATAAGGAAACTTCTTCTTAGTATTTATGTATTTATATATATAGATATACAGTATACAAATATGGATTATGATTATATTATAATTGGATCAGGTTTCTTTGGTTCTATATGTGCTTATGAATTAAATAAACTTGGATTCAAATGTTTAGTTTTGGAAAAAAGAGATCATATAGGAGGGAATTGTTTTACAGAAAAAAAAGACAATATAAATATCCATAAATATGGACCTCATATATTTCATACTTCAAATGAAGAAGTTTGGGATTGGATAAACCAATTCGTAAAATTTAATAATTTTATTTTTAATCCTGTGGCTAATTATAAAGGAGAGATTTATTCTTTACCTTTTAATATGTTGACATTTTCTAAATTATGGAATATATATCTTCCAGAACAGGCTAAAGAAATAATTGAAAATCAAAGTAAAGAAATTTTAACACCTAAAAACTTAGAAGAACAAGCTATAAAGTTGGTTGGTAAAGATATCTATTATAAGCTTATTAAAGGTTACACAGAGAAACAATGGAAGAAATCAGCTAAAGATCTTCCTAAGGAGATAATCCAAAGATTGCCTGTAAGATTTACTTATAATAATAATTATTTCAATGATAAATATCAAGGAATCCCAATAGGTGGATATACTCAGATTTTTGAAAAACTTTTAGAAGGTATAGAAGTTAAATTAAATATTGATTATTTAAAAGATAAATCTAAATGGAATTCTATTGCTAAAAATATAATTTACACTGGACCTATTGATGCTTTCTTTAATTATAAATATGGAGAACTCGAATACAAAACAACAAGTTTTGAACATAAAAAATTAAACACAGAAAATTATCAAGGAATATCTGTAATGAATTATACAGATTTCGATGTTCCTTATACAAGAGTTATAGAACATAAACATTTTGAAAATCCTACATCAGATGTAAGTTGGGTTTCATGGGAATATCCAGATATTTACAATAAAGATAAAGAACCTTTTTATCCTGTGAATGATGAAAGAAATAATAATCTTTATAAGATGTACAAAGATTTGACAGAATGCTTACCTAATATTTATTTTGGAGGAAGGCTCGCTGAATATAAATATTATGACATGCATAAAGTTATAGAGTCTGCTTTAAATTTCATTAAAAATAAAAAATATGATATTCCAAACTAAAGACAGTGGAGCTAGGCAAAATTTTGATACCGGAGCTAAACGAGACACTCAAGAAGGGAAACCTAGATTTGATTTAATCTCTCCTTTTATGATGACTCGGCTGGCTTCTTTAATGGAAAGAGGAGCTGTTAAATATGATGAGTGGAACTGGGAAAAGGGAATGCCGTTCTCAAGATTCTTCGCCAGTGCATTTAGACATTTGATGCAGTATTGGAAAGGAGATAGAGACGAAGACCATCTTGCTGCTGTAATATTTAATCTGATGGCAATTATTCATTTCGAAGAAATTGGCAGAAAAGATTTAAATGACCTAAAGCAATGGAAATAATCGAAATTTTAAAAACGTCTACAGCTTGTGTATTCGTATTTTTTTTATTAAACTTCGCTCCTATATTTGATTATCCAAGATCAATAGTATATAGATATTTAGATAGGAAAGGTGGGAGTAAAAATATTCTAGGATATATATGCAGAAAAGTCAGATATCTCTTGGGTTGTATTTTTTGTTTAACTTTCTGGTATTGTCTTTGTTTTGATATTAATAATTTTATTTATTGCCCTATAGTTGCGGCTATTATAAATGATCTTTTTTTAACTTCTTTACTACATAGGAAAAATTAATATTGAATACTCCCAAATTTTATTTATCACATGTAGTAAAAAGTGCTGCATTCGGGGCAGAAACATTAGAGGGAGAATTCCTATTCTTTTGTATTGAGGTTATATCTTGTATTGATTCAGATAAAAAATCTATAATATATATAGAAGGTGATCAAAAAAAATATTTTAATTGTCCTGATTCTGAAAGTTTCAAAACTACTATAAAAAATATTTTAAAAAAGTATAAACCGTTTCCTCCTGAAATATTGTATATAGATAAAGCTTACGATGTAGATTTTTCTTATTGTGTGATAGGTAACTTTTTAAAAGGGGAGAAAGATCTACAGCAAAAAATAAACGAGTATAATTTAAAAAAAGATTCAGAATGAATATAAATTTAGAATTGCCAATTAATGGATTATCTTTTGGACAAGTATCCTTTGGATTATTAAAAGAGTTTTTTGACAGAAAGTTCCTTCCCAATATATTTCCAATTGGTCAAGTCGATCTAAAAGCTTTCGATATAGAAAAACCATTCTTTGATTGGCTTCAATTTTGTTGTCAGAAAGCTCATTTGAATTTCTCTCGCAAATTCCCTACTATTAGACTTTGGCATCTTATAGAATCAGAGAGAAGACTTTCAGATAAAACTATTCTATGGACATTCCATGAAACAGATACTTTAACAGGTGTAGAAAAAAATATCATTAGAAATAATGATAAAGTTTTATTCTCTAGCAATTATTCTTACGATATTGCAAAAAAAGAGGGATTGGAAAACGTAGGAGTTTGTCATCCATATTTTGATTCTGTTCACGTAAAAGAAGATCCTAATGTTCCTAGAGTTGATGCTGTTAATTTTCTTTTGATAGGTAAGTTTGAAAAAAGAAAACATACAGAAAAGATTATAAGAATCTGGGATAAACTTTATAGAAATAATCCTAATTTTAGATTGAATTGTCTTATTGACAATCCTTTTATAGAAAAAGATAGTTGGGATCAAATAGTAAGAAATATATTCCAAGATTCAGGTGGTAATATCCCTTGGAATATAAATTTAATTCCTCGCCAAGATCAAAATTTACAAGTCAATAAGTTGATGAATTCTTGTGATATTGATTTGTCTGGTCTTTCTGGAGCTGAAGGATTCAATCTTCCATTGTTCAATATGCTTTCTTTGAATAAAATATGCGTAGCTATGGATGCCCATGCTCATTCAGATTTCTTAAACCATGGAAAATCTTTTAGTGTAAATCCTTCTAAGAAAATCCCTATTTATGATGGAGCATTTTTTAAACTTGGAAATATAATAAATCAAGGGAATATGTTTGATTTTGATGATAAGGAAGTTGAGGATAAAATTTTAGAAGCTGTAGACTTTTTTAAGTCTGGAGAGAAAATTATATCGCATCTTCCTAATATATTCAGTGTAAAAAACACTGTCGATAGTTTATTATCAAATATATGAAATGGGATATAGATGCTCCAAATTTTGTTCAAGGAATTAATGGTCCAAGAAGTTTTTATTTAACAGAATTTTCTCCAACAACAGTCAAAGCCTTAGCTAATAGAATTAACGAGGCTATAGAATTAGAACAAATTCTTTTTCCAATACATATTGAATCTCCCGGTGGAGATATATCTTCTCTGAAAGCTATTCTTTCAATACTGCTTTCTGCTAGAAAGAAAGGTTTGAAGATAGCTACAATGACAGCTGGTGAAGCTTCCTCTGCTGGAGCTTTCATTTTTTGTTTTGGCGACGAAGGCTTTCGTTTTATGGGAGAGTATGCTGGCCTAATGCTTCATGGCATTCAAGTCTCTTCTATTCCAGATGGGCGAGCTAGTGAACAAAAAGAATTCTTTAACGCTTTAATGAAAGAAGAAGAAGAGATTATGAAAATTATTTCTTCTCACTTGAAGGGAGCTAAAAACAAAGAATGGCTTAAAAAAGAATTGAATAAAAGAAAAGATTTAGATTGGTATTTGAATGCTCAAGAAGCTTTAGATTTGGGTATTACTAGTCATATTGGGTTACCAATTTTTTCTTTAAAATTAACAGCAGAAATTTCAGTAAATATTTAGAAAAGTGTAATTTCTTTTCCTATGGTATACATTTATGAAAATCCAGACTCTAATGAAAGAGTCGAAGTCGTTCAAGGTATGAACGATGAACACAAATATGAAAAAGATGGTGTTCAGTGGAACAGAGTATGGACTATTCCGAACACTAGTATAGATACAAAAATTGATCCTTTCTCCTCAAGAGACTTTTTAAATAAAACAAATAAAAAAGGTACTATTGGAGATTTGCAGGATAGAGCGCAAGAACTCTCTTTGATGAGAAAAGATAAGCTAGGCAAAGACCCTATTCTTGAAAAAGAAGTTGCAAAATACAAGAAGAAATATAATGTTGCTCATCCCTCAGAAATAAAAAAGAATTAATTTATGATCTTCGAAGAACAAATTGCAAGGAAGCCTGATCACTATCCTTGGACTCAGGAATTCATTTCTGCTATGCATGATGGGTTTTGGACTAATAAAGAATTTAATTTCCAAAGCGATCTGCAAGATTTTAAAGTAAAGCTATCCGACCAAGAAAGAGATATCATTGTAAAGGCTTTGACTACTATTGGCCAGTTAGAAATTTCTGTAAAAAAGTTTTGGTCTAAATTAGGTGATAACCTACCTCATCCTTCAATGAATGATCTAGGGTTTGTTATGGCGAATACAGAGGTCATACATGGAGATGCATACGAAAGGCTATTAGAAGTCCTCGGTCTTGAAACTGCATTCGACGATGTTCTCAAAGTTGATATTATTATGGGAAGGTCAAAGTATTTGCGTAAGCATTTACATAAATTCCATTCTGATAATAAAAAACAATTCATTTATTCTATAATACTTTTCACATTGTTTGTTGAAAATATTGCATTGTTTTCTCAATTTTATATTATCAATTGGTTTGGGCGTTACAAGAATCTTCTCAAAGATACTAACAAGCAAGTAGAGTATACTTCAAGAGAGGAAAACCTTCATGCGATGGTTGGTATTAAGATTATTAATACGATCAAAGCTGAGTATCCAGATCTATTTGATAAAGATCTTGAAAACAAAGTTATGCATGAGGCAGAGCAGGCTGTTAAATACGAATGTGAAATAATTGATTGGATACTTAATGGGTTTACTAGCAAAAAACTTAACCCAGACCTTCTCAAGAATTTTATAAAAAATCGTATGAATGAATCTCTTGTAAATATTGGATATAATAAAATATTCGATGTAGATAAAGATTTGGTTTCTGAAACAGACTGGTTTGATGAGCAGTTGTATGGCAACAATATGACTGATTTTTTCCATTCTCGTCCAACAGAGTACGCTAAATCAAATAAAAGCTTTGGAGAAGAAGATTTATTTTAATAAGATAACATCTTGACTTTTCGATTGTAGTATATACATTGATTTAGATTATGGAAAAGGCTTATAAATGGCTTAATAGCCACAGCAGATTATTTTTGGAAAGAGGCTACCTTGAAGAAGGTGTTACTCCAGAAAAAAGAATTAGAGACATAGCAGAAAATGCTGAACGTATTCTCGGCATCGAAGGATATGCAGATAAATTCGAAAAGTATGTTTCTCTTGGCTATTACAGTTTAAGCACTCCAGTCTGGATTAATTATGGCAATAAACGGGGTTTACCTGTTTCTTGCTTTAATTCTCATATGGAGGATACTATGACAGGTATCCTATGGAAAGTTGGTGAGGTTGGTATTATGTCTAAAATGGGAGGAGGCACATCAGGCTATTTTGGCGACTTGAGAAAAAGAGGTTCTAAAATTAGCTCTGGTGGAGAATCTAGTGGAGCTGTCCACTTCATGGAGCTCTTTGATAAAGTCTCTGATGTCGTAAGCCAAGGTTCTGCACGCAGAGGCAGTTTTGCGGCATATCTGCCAGTTGAGCACCCAGATATCGAAGAGTTCCTCATGATTCGCTCTGAGGGCCATTCTATTCAAAATATGAGCATAGGAGTAACTATCTCGGATGATTGGATGAATGAAATGGTTGGAGGAGATAAAGATAAAAGATCTATATGGGGAAAAATAGTTAAGAAGAGATTTGAAACTGGCTATCCTTATATTTTCTTTACTGATACTGTAAATAAAAATGCTCCTCAAGTTTATAAAGATAAAGGCTATAAAATAAATAGTTCGAATCTCTGCTCTGAGATAACTCTTCAATCCAATAGTGATGAAAGTTTTGTATGCGTTCTTTCTTCTTTGAATCTTCTGCATTGGGATGAAATTAAAGAAACAGATGCTATTGAGACATTAATCTATTTTCTTGATACTGTAAATCAAGAATTTGTTGAGAAAACTCAAGGAATGAAATTCATGGAAGCTCCTCATGAATTTGCAAAAAATCAAAGAGCTCTAGGAATGGGAGTTTTAGGATGGCACTCTTTGCTACAATCAGAAATGATCGCTTTTGAATCTTTAGAGGCAAAGATGCTTAATTCTTATATATGGAAGATTATCAGAGAAAGAGCAGATCAAGCTTCTAAAGAGCTCGCTGATTTGTTCGGAGAGCCGGAACTCCTTAAAGGTTATGGTCGTAGGAATGTAACTACTATTGCTGTCGCTCCTACTACTTCTTCTTCCTTCATCTTAGGTCAAGTATCCCCTAGTATTGAACCTCTTAATAGTAATTATTTTGTAAAAAAATTAGCGAAGGGTTCTTTTACTTTCAAGAATCCATACCTTAAAGAAGTTTTAAAGAATTATAAGAATGATACAGATGAAGTATGGAAATCTATTCTTATTCGTGGAGGCTCAGTTCAACATCTTGATTTCTTAACTTCTGATGAAAAATCTGTATTCAAAACATTCGGAGAGATTAGTCAGAAAGAAATTATAATTCAAGCAGCTCAAAGACAAAACTATATTGATCAGAGTCAAAGTTTGAATATTATGATTCCTCCAGATATAAAGCCAAAAGAAGTAAGTGATTTGCTTATTGAGGCTTGGAAGATGGGTATTAAAACATTGTATTATCAAAGATCAGCTAACCCTGCTCAGGAATTGTCTAGAAATATAATGACCTGCACTAGTTGCGAATCTTAAAATTTATTAAAATGATTGATAATTTACAAGAAACTTATTATGGAAAAAAAATAGATACATCTAATATATTGAATATAGATGAAGCTGTTAGTATACGAAATGGTAAGCCCTGTATAATCGTAACAGGTGTTACAGGTCAAGATGGAAGTCATATGGTTGACTATTTGCTTGAAAATACAGACTTTTTAATTTTTGGAGGGGTAAGAAGATTAAGTGTTTATAATCATGAGAATATTAAACATATAGATTCTGATAGATTTCATCTTATTAATTTTGATTTAACTGATCCACATGCTATTTCTAGGATTGTAGAAAAACTACTTCCTGATTATTTCATCAATTTCGCTGCTCAAAGTTTTGTTGCTAGTAGTTGGGATTTTGCTAGACAAACATGGCAGGCTAATTCTACAGCTGTACTTGATATATTAGAAGCTATTAGATTGTACAAACCTACTTGTCGTTTATATCAAGCTGGATCTTCTGAAGAGTTCGGTAATGTTTCTTACTCTCCTCAAGACGAGAAGCATCCTCTACGTCCTAGAAGTCCTTATGGAGCAAGTAAGGCTGCTTCTAGACAGCTTGTAAAAGTTTATAGAGAATCTTACAATCTTTATGCTATTCAAGGCTGGCTATTTAATCATGAAGGGACGAGAAGGGGTGAAGAATTTGTCACTAGAAAAATATCTAAAAAAGTTTCTTCTATAAAATATTGTTTAGATAACTCTTTAGATTTCTCCCCTTTAGAATTAGGCAATATAGATGCTAAAAGAGACTGGAGCGATGCTGAGGATTTCATGGATGGAGTATGGAGAATGTTAAATCAAGACATTTATAATAAAGATTATTCAGGTATTCCTAATGAATACGTTTTCTCTTCTAATGAAACGCATTCTATTAGAGAGTTCGTTGAAAAAGCTTTTCTATACATTGGTTTAGATGGTTATTGGGTAAATCTAACTGGAGATCCGAGAGATGAAAAATTTGTAATTTTCACTGCCAATGGCACTAAAAAAGTATTGATGCAAATTAATGAAAAATTTTATCGCCCAGCTGAAGTAGAAACTTTATTAGGAGATAGCTCGTTGGCCAGAAAAGATTTGGGGTGGTCTCCAAAATGTAACTTTGATCAGCTTGTGAATAAAATGCTTAAGTCAGATATAGAGTCTTTCAATAAAACAGCTTGACTTTTATAAAAAATTCTATAACATAATTTTGTTATGACGAATTTCCAAAAAAATGTTTTAAGTTTTATGAAGGCTGTAGGTCAAAGTTGCCCTGACTCACCTACTACAACAGATAACCTTACAAGGGTATTGAGAATTAGTCTTCTAATAGAAGAGGTCCTAGAATTAGCTGAGGCAAGTGGAGTTAAAGTATGTCTTTTCAATGACGATACTCCTCTTTCTATAAATGATTTCAATTATAATATAGAAGGCGAAGTTGATTTAGTCGAAGTGGCAGATGCTTTAGCTGATATTAATTATGTGTCTACTGGAGCTGCTTGTTCATATGGATTGGATCTAGAACCTTTCGAAAATGAAGTCTGTAGATCTAACAATTCTAAAATTGTAAATGGTTTTCGCAGAGATGATGGCAAATGGCAAAAAGGTCCAAATTATAGTCCTGCAAATTTAGCTCCTATTTTAGAAGAACAAGTCTCAAAAAATAATAAAAATGCCATTTGAATACAAAGCAAAAGTATTAAAAGTCTATGACGGTGATACTTTTACAGCTGATATAGATTTAGGCTTTGGATTTTTTTTAAAAAATAAGCTGGTAAGATTGATGGGGGTAGATACTCCAGAATTAAAAACTAAAGATTTGGAAGAGAAAAAATTTGGAGAACTAAGTAAGAAATTTACAGAAAAGTTTTTTAAAGAAAACAAAAACGAAGTTATTCTTCATACTCATATTGAAAAAATATCTTTAGAGGGTAAAGAAAAGTTTGGAAGAATATTAGCTTATGTTTTTAGTGAATCTTCTAAAGAGAGTCTAAATAAAAAAATCATTGACAATTTCTTTGGAGTAGAGTATTTTGGAAAATCTAAAGATGAGATTTTAATTTCTCATTTAGAAAATAGAAAAAAATTAAATTCTTTATATGAAAGCTGAATTATTAAATTACTTTGGGAATGATCTAATGGTCGTCAATGCTGCTCGTGTAAGTTACGGTAAGTCAAAAGATTCTATAGATCAAAAAGATGAAAAGCTAATTAATTTTTTAGTAGAGCATAAGCATGTTGCTCCATTCAGGCACGCTCAATTGCAGTTTAGAATTGAATGTCCTATTTTTGTTGAAAGACAACTTTTTAAACATCAAGTAGGAATGTCGGCTAATAGTATTAGTGGGAGGTATGTTGATTTTAGTGATAATTATTTTACTGTAAAATCTTTGAGGAAGCAATCTAAATCTTCTAAACAAGGCAGTGAAGGAGAATTAGATAGGCCAGATTTGATAGATAAGATGAATAGTCTAGTAGAACAGTCTTCTCAGTTATATAAAGATCTATGTGATGCTGGAGTAGCAAAAGAGCAAGCCCGTATTATTCTCCCTTTGTGTCTAGAGACGCAGTTTATTTGGACTGGTTCTCTACTAGCTTTTATGCATTTCTGGGCTCTTCGCTTGAAAAGTGATACTCAGGAAGAGACAAGGTTATTAGCCTTAGATATGCTGAATCTTGTTAAAAGTATAGAAGGGGAGCCATTCGCTCTAACATTAAAAGCCTTCAATCTTTGAATTTTTTGATTGACAAAATATATTAATGTGCTAGTTTAAATCTCTAGTAAAAATTTAAAACCTTAAACAGGTTTATTGTAATATGAAAAAACTAAATAAAGAAAAAAATACTATTGTAAATACTCAAAGCCCTCGTGAAGTTGAAAAGTTGCCTCATTATCTAAATCATAAGGGTCGCTTCATTGGTCTTAAGACTCGCTCTTCCCGTGGAGAAAAAAGCTATTGTGCAAAGATTATCCGTATCACTGAAAATTATGTAACATTTATTAATGTCAACGATAATTCTTTAGTTAAAGTTTCTAAAAATTCTATAATTTAATTTATGGATCACTTCTATCATAATATAGGAGAGGATTGGTTTACTTATCCTAATCTATATAAATCTATACCAGAAAAATTTGGTTATGGAGCTAAATTTGTAGAAGTTGGGTGTTGGAAAGGTAGAAGTGTAAGCTGTTTGGCTGTAGAAACTATTAATGCTAATAAGGGTCAAAAAATTTATGCAGTAGATACTTGGAATGGTTCGGCTGAACATTTCGAGCCTGAGTTTCTAGCTTCTAATCCTGAGTTATCAACTGATCCAAATTGGTTATATAATTTATATTTAAAAAATATAGAGCCTGTTAAAGAATGTGTTACTTCTATAAGAGACTGCTCATTGAATGCTTCCCTTCTTTTTGAAGATAACTCTTTAGATTTTGTATTTATTGATGCAGCTCATGACTATGATAATGTTATCAGTGATATTAAAGCTTGGTTTCCTAAAATGAAAACTGATTCTATAATAGCTGGACATGATTATGGTTGGAAAGATGTGAGAAGAGCAGTAAATACATTTTTCGAAGGGAAAAGCATTATTGAAAGCGAAGGCTGTTGGATATATGAAAAAAAAGATTGAATTATGAATAGCAAATTAGAAACATGTTCCCATAGATCAAAAGATCAAGCTGAATATGGGCCTCCTTGTTGCCAATCTAGAAGATCTGTGGGATACTACTGTTTAGAAAGAGGTATCCATGGATTAACAGAAGAAGTTTGTAATGCTTGCGACTTTTATTTAAATAAAGCTATGCAAGAAACTCCGTTAGAAGAAAATAAATCAGAATAATATGCCATCCAAAAGAAAAGACGACTCATCAAGCGAGACAGGTTCAAAAGACATGCTCTCTTCATTCTTGAAAGATAATGAAGATAATCACTTTAACTATTTACAGCCTGATGAAGTTACTATTTCTTCTGGATCTCTAAATTTGGATGCTCTTATCAAAGTTCGCTCTGGCTCATTTGTCAGAGTTTGTGGCAAGGGAAGTGAGTTAGGTAAGACATCTCAGTGCTTTGTTTTCGCTCAAAATTATATGGACAAGATCGAAAGATCTAAGACCATTTTTATAAAAGCTGAAGCTCGTCTCACTCCAGAGATGCAAAAAAGAACTGGGATGAAATTTGTTACAGATCCTACTAATTGGGAATATGGAACAGTATTTGTTTTTAGTTGCAATGTATTCGAAACAATTGCTTCTCTTATCGAGAGTATTTTGCCTAAAATGCATGAGGCTGGAGAGAAGCTTTGTATCATCCTTGATTCTTTAGATGGTGTTATTCTCAAGTCAGATAAAGAAAAGAATCTCTGGAATGGAGATGAGAACATTAAAGTTGCTGGTGTTCCTCTCTTGACTAAAATTCTATTCAAAAGATTGGCTTTAAAGATAGTTCATTTTGATGCTTTATTTTTGATTACAAGTCAGTACACAGCAGAGATTAAACTAGATCCTTACAGTAAAACCCCTCCAAGGCAAAGCGATGGAGCTGGAGGATCTGCTATCAATCACCAGAGCGATATAACTCTTTCATATCAACCCAGATATGGAGGAGATTATATCCTTGAGAAACCTAATGATAAACCTGACCCAATAAAGAATAAAACTTTAGGAGTTTACGCTACTATTGAAATCAAAAAGTCTTCTACAGATGTGACGGGTTCGAAAGTTAAAATTCCTATCAAAAAAGGCAGAAGTGGATGTGCTATTTGGGTAGAGAAAGAAGTAGTGGATATGATTATTGCTTTTGAGCTGATTTCAAAGAAAGGGGCATGGTATTCATTCTCTGAGTCTATTATTTCATTAGCCAAAAATGATGGAGTAGATATTCAAATGCAGCATCAAGGTATTGCATCTGTTTATGATTATATTGAAAATAATAAAGATGTATTTGAATGGTTGCTTAAAAAAGTTAAAGAGATTATTTCATAATGCTGCTTACTAAGCTGCATGGCTTTTCTAAAGTCAATGTCCCTTCTAAGTCAAATGTAGATTGGGACAAGAAAGTTTCTGCTCCTCAATTTAAGGTTAAATCATTTCTCCAAGATTTTTGGAAAAATGATGTAATTGTTGAAGAGTTCGTTATCCCCGGAAGCAAATTTAGAATTGACTTATTTAATTTCTCTAAAAAAATAGCTGTAGAAGTTAGCCCAGATGAATATCACAATTCTTTTAATAAATGGCTTCATAAAGATCGGCAGAAGTTTCTGTCTAAAATTAAAGCTGACGAATTGAAAAAAGAATGGTGTATAAAAAATTCTATAGAATTAATAGAGCTTTTCAATGAAGATATAAATAATTTATCTGTTGACTATTTTGAGAAAAAATATAATATACTACTTTACTAACACGACATTAACACGACACTAATAGGTCACTATTAAAGCACTAAAATAGCATAACACGACATTAACACGACATTAAAATGAAAGAACTCGAAGAAATCATTGAATCAATTAAAGCTGAACGACAAAAGCAAATAGATAAAGGCTATAATGCTGAACATGATTCTAAGTATCAAAATGGAGAACTGTCTTTAGCTGCTTTAGTTTTGGCTGGTTATGCTAATGGTCAGAACACGAAGAAAGAAGAAACTCTTAAAGTTGCTAAAGAAATGTGGCCATTTGGGGAATTTGTTCCTGATAATTCTGATATTGTTAATATTATTAAAGCTTGTTCGTTAATGGTTGCTGAAATACAAAGGATATCAAAATGAACTGTTCTATAGCTGCTTTTAAAAATGGGGTGCCTTTTGCTATTAAAATTTCGTTAGAAAATGGTCACCTTGTAGTCGAAAAAAATGGCGATAAATATTCTATTGTTATAGGTAGTTTACAGCAAGTCTTGTCATTTTTTAAATGAAATGGATTACAGCAAATGGGAATATACGTCCGCTTTCTGAAAAAAAATATTCTATAAAATGGAATGGAGAAAGTTTAAGTTTATTTCAATTTAATGTAAAACAATTCTTCAAAAAATATTGGATTAAAGATATTGTAGGAGAAGAGGTTCTTATACCTCAAACCCGTTTACGAGTCGATATTGTTAATTTTTCTAGGAAAATTGCAGTCGAGGTAAACGGGTTATTTCATGTAGAATATACGCCTTATTTCCAAAACTCTGTCGAAGATTTTGAGAGGCAAGTATATAGAGATGTTCTAAAAGAGCATCTCCTCGAAAAAAATGGATTTGAAGTAATAGAAATCTACGAAAAAAATATGCCCTTAAAAGAAAAATGGGTTGAAAAAGTTTTTGGATCTCATATACTAAGGTAATACTATGCTCATATCAGAATTCCCTATATCGAATAGAACAAAAAATGTTTTAATTCAAAATGGTTTCCTTTCAGAAAAAGACTTGTCAGACAAGTTTTTGGAAGATTTGAAATCTCTTGAAGGAATGGGAGCAAAAGGGTTAGTAGAAATAAGGGAGTACTTACATGGGAAATTTGGAATAGTTTTAAAGCATAAACCTAAACCTAAAAAAGTTTCTAACCCAAAAGATGCAAGATCTGTCGTTTTGCATTTTCTTGGTCATCGGCCTAATATCTTTTGGCCTAAAGAGATGTTGACAGCAAACAAACTTCTGGCTATTTTCGATTTGAAAACTCTTCAGAATGTTATCCCTAGTGAAAAGGCTTATAGTCTTTTATACTATCTCTGCGAAGATGGTCGAAAATATATTAGAACATATTTGCCTAGCATTAAAAATGTAGAAGAGAACACTGAGAAACCTGTTGAAGTTTTAGAAGAAGTTCAATTAGACCTAGATCTCAGTGTAAAAAAACCAAAATCATTAAAAGATTTCTTATTTAAATGAGTAATACTAGAATCTCAACTCCTCAAGAACAAGAGCGTGCATGTTTAGCTGGCTTTATTAAGTGGCCAGATAATGTTGCTGATTATGCATCTGTTCTCAAACCTACACACTTTGACAACAAAGTTCATGCAGCTATATTTTCTGCTATCCTATCTATTTACGCTCAGAGTTCGACTGTTGATAAATTATTAGTAGTTGAAAAATTAACAGCCATTGGGTTAAAATCTTTTGAGGATTTAAACATCATTGATTATATTGATTGTTTATCGCAGATGGAGATAAGAGAACAGTCTCTTCCCAATTTTATTGCGAATGTAATTAAATATGATTTTGCAAGAAAGGCGGATAAATCTCTTGATGAAGGTAAGGTAGAGATTCGAAGCAATATTGATAAGTCTCTTCCTGAATTAGCAAATGTCGTAGAGACTACTCTTAAGAATGCTGGAACAGAGAATGTAGCTGATGAGGAGAAACCTATTGATGTATTTTCTTCGATGCAGGAGACCGTTCTAGACTGGGCTAATAATCCAAGGCCAGTATGCCTTAAAACTCCATTCCCAATTTTTACAAAAATGTATGGAGGCCCTAGCTTCGGTGACTTGTTTGTTATTGCTGCTGGTCCGAAGGTTGGCAAAAGTACTTTCGTAAACTTCTTAGCTTATGAAGTAGCTGGATTAGCAGAGAATAATTGTTTAGCTTTAGTATTGGATACTGAGCTGGAAACGGATCGTATTATTGCTAGAAATCTTTCTGCTATTTCTGGTGTTAATGAGTATAAAATCAAAACAGGTAAATTTCTTAATAACCCTGTAGACAAGAATAAAGTTTATGCAGCTTTAAATTCTTTGGAAAAATATAAAGGAAGAGTTCACCATAAGTATGTAGCAAATAAATCTATTGATGAAGTTATTTCTATTGCTAAAAGATGGTACGTTCAGAATGTCAAGAATGGAGAGAATGTTCTTCTTATTTATGATTATTTGAAATCTACTCAAGAGAACATCACGAGTGCTTTTGAAGGATATGAACTTTTAGGTCAAAAGACAGACAAGCTTAAGAAGCTCGTGTCTTCTTTGCCAAGAACTGCTGGTTTGACTGCTGTTCAGACTAATAGAAGTGGCGGCACAGCTATGTCATCTCAAATTGAGTGGCATTGTTCTAACATGTATCGTCTTGAAAAGAAAACTCCAGAAGAGATTGGGGAAGCTGGGAAAGAATTTGGGACTCATAAACTAATTGAAGTAAGAGCTCGTGTTCAAGGCGAAGAGGCCATGGGAGCTGATAACTATGTAAAACGAGTTACCCAAGATGGCGAAGTATACGTCGAAAATTATATTAATTTTAAAGTAGACAACTTCAAAGTGATGGAGTGTGGTAATGCTGAAGATGTATTCAATAAAAAACTGGGACAACTTGAGGTATCTAACAATAGAAAGTATACTAAAAACGATTTCATATGATAGTAGAATTGCTTAAAAAAATGGGGTATGCGCCAGAAAGATCTGGCCCAGATTACTTGAGAATGAAAGCTATTTATAGAAATAGCGCAAGTTCATCTTTAAGTGTCAATACTAAGAGTGGATGGTTTACAGATTTTGTGACTGGGCAATCAGGACCTCTTATTAAATTGGCCATGATAACTCTCAATATAAACGAGAAAGATGCCAAGAGCTTCTTGAGGAATGAGTATTTCGACAATACAGTTGAAGCTGAAGATCAAGAGTCTAAAATAGTTCAAGAGAAATTCTTTAGTTCTGATTTCTTGAGTGATTTATTGCCATCTTTTAATTTCTATAATAAAAGAGGTATATCTAATGAAACTCTAAAAGATTTCAAAGGAGGTGTAAAAACTTATGGGAAATTGAACAACAGATTTGTATTCCCAATTTTTGAAGGTAAGAAAATAATTGGGCTGGCAGGTAGAGATTTATACAGTAATTCTCAGCGACCTAAATGGAAGATCCTTGGGAGAAAATCTAATTTTGTATATCCTGCTGATTTAGCTTCTCCTGAAATACAGAATACTAAGACTGTCATTCTAGTAGAAAGTATTGGAGATGCTTTAGCTCTGTATGAGAATGGGATAAAAAATTTCATTGTAATATTCGGATTGACAGTATCTAAAAATGTAATTCTTTTCTTGATGAAAAGTAATTTAGAAAAGATAATCATATCTACCAACAATGATTCAGACTCTGATTATAATAGGGGTATGGAGGCAGCTCTAAATATTAAATCAAAACTCTCTAAATTTTTCAACTCTGATACTTTGAAAGTGAAGTTACCTACTAGAAAAGATTTTGGAGATATGACAAAAGCAGAAATACTTGAATGGAAAAAACAAATACAATAAATAATAATATGGAAAATAAAGAATACGGAATTTTAGCCATTAAATCTGAAAATAGAAAAAGTAAATGTTTAGATATAATTATTGGAGCGAAGTATCTTCCTGACAATAAGATTTCTATTTTTGCTTATGGTTATGAAGGAGGAGGTTGTTGGTCAGACTTTTACGCTACAATTTCAATGGATAGCGTTTATGAAGAGGTTGTATCTATTGATGAGTACTATAATGGGATATATGACGAAGATAGTAATTCAGATTTCGAAAAAAGTTACAATACAGAATATGAAGATATTGGAGATTTTTTAAGTAAATATTTTGATACAGACGAGGATTGTAATGAGCCTCATTGGATTGCTTCTGAAGATTGCTCCGAGTTTAAAGGTAATGAATTTTTATTGTCTTGGCAATCAGATGATATTCCTAACCTCTCTTATCTTTGGCCTTTCATTCTTCCTACTCTTTCTGAATATTGGCCATTCCATTTGAAATGGTCTGAAGAATAAATCAAAAATGGTGTAAAATATATTATGGCAAACGAAAATAAAACATTAAATAAACCATTCAGACTTCCTCAAGGCAGTGCTAAAAAATTTGGCGTTTATGTAAAAAATGACAAAGGCAATGTTGTAATTGTAAAATTCGGTGATCCGAATATGTCAATTAAGAGAGATGATCCTGAGCGTAGAAGCAATTATAGAGCCAGACATAATTGTGATAATCCCGGACCTAAGTATAAAGCTAATTATTGGTCATGCAAAATGTGGTCAGCTAAGCCAGTTAGTCAAATTGTAGGATCAGGAGAGGATTATTTTGATTTTGACAACTTGCCATCTCAAGAAGAGATTATTTCTTTAGATCCTGATTTAGCGAATGTGAAAGAAGATCTTTCCGATTTAGAAGATTCTGATGTAGAGGAGTTCTCCTTCTCAAAAGTGGAATATCTTGATAAAGATAAGCTAGCTGCCGTTCAAGAAGCTGCTGACAAAAAATTCGGAGGTAAGACTTCTTATGTAAAAAATCTCTGGGTCATAAGAGAATACAAAAAAAGAGGCGGAAAAGTAAAATATTCAGGTGAAAAACCTAAAAACTCTGATATAAAGAAGCTGGTGAAGTCGTCACTTTTTGACGACGTGCTGTGGGATCTTATCGAATAATAAAAAATGTCATTACCAAGGCTCTCCGCGAGCAAAATCAAATCATATAGTAGTTGTTCATATCTTGCTTATCTAAAGTATAATTGTGGCCTACCTTCAAAAGGGAATGTAGGTTCAAAATTAGGAGGAATTACTCACGTTGTTCTCGAATGTTTAGCTAACCCTAGAAGGGTGGGAAAAGTGGCACAGGCTATTTTCTTTGGGAAACCATTATCTATTCCATCTTTAAGCCGTCTCGTTAAGAAATGGCTTAAGAAAGAAGACGTGGATTCTTTAGAGAACTATGAGAAAATAAATGGATTTTTATTAACTGGATTAGAAAATGATTTTTATGGCAAAGGCTGTGAAAAATATGAAACAGAATATGAATTCGATTTAAATACTGGTAAGTATTGGGTCTATGGCTTTATAGATAGACTCTTTGTATATGACGATCATATTAGAATTTTAGATTTTAAATCTTCTAAGTCCAAATTTTCTAAAGGCTCAGAAGACATGGATTTCAATGTTCAAGCATTGATCTACGCCTTGGTTGCTTCAAAATTATATCCCGGTAAAAAAATAACAGTAGAGTTTTTGTTTCTTAAATTTAGGAAAAATCCATATATTAAAATGGAATTTACTTTGAAGCAAATAGATGCATTTGAAGATTATTTAGAATACATCAGTAATTATTTGCAAGATTTTGGATTAGAAAAAGCTTTAGCTAATACAGCGGCTGGAGACTTCAAACGTAAATGGCTCTGCGGCAAAGAACCTTTTACTTATAAGGATGATGGGTCACCAGTGTGGGTTTGCGAATATAAGGCTCCTTTCCTTTATTTTGAAGCTGTGAAAGAAGGGTCTCCTTCTAAATCAGCATATTCTAAAAAGGAACTTGACAAGTATGTTACTATGGGTTATTCAATTGTGCAGAGGAAACATTCCGGTTGCCCTAAGTTTAACTAAGATTCTTTATAGAATTCATGACTCAATTGATCCCATTGTTTAAGTCGCACTATAGTCTATTGCGTTCTATTTTAACTGTTGACCCATATGACTCAAGCAGAGATAAGGATCTTCCTGATAGCATTATAGATATAGCTGTAGAGAATAATCTTAAAGAAGTAGTGTTAGTAGAAGATAGTATGGCTGGGTATATTGCGGCCTTGCAATCTTGCGAGGCTTCAAATATTAAGCTTATCTTCGGATTGAGAATGACATTTGTCAGGGACTCTTCTGAGAAGTCAGACGATTCTTTGATATCGTGTCATAAAAATATTATATTCCCAAAGAACTTGAAAGGATATAAAACTCTAATCAAGCTGTCTACTCTAGCGTCATATGATAATTTCTATAAGGAACCTAGACTGTCTTATTCTGATTTGCACAAGTATTGGAGTGAAGACTTAGAGATTGCAGTTCCTTTTTATGATTCTTTCATTCATAATAATCTTTTGAAAGAGAATATGTGTGTACCTGAATTCTCAAGAAATATTCCTCATACAGTTTTTATTGAATCTAACGGCATAGTATTTGATAATCTTCTTCGCAATGCTGCTTTGGAATATGCGAAGGCTTATAAAAAAGAAGTCATTGAGACAAAAAGCATTTATTATAAAAATCGAGAAGACTACGATGCTTTCCTAGCTCTTAAATGTTTGAATAGAAAAAAGTTTGGATCAGGTAGAACCTTAGATAATCCGGGATTCGATGATATGTCTTCCAGAGAATTTAGCTGGGAATCTTATCTTGAAGCTAAAGACCGTTTAATTTAAATTATACTTATGGCTAATAATAAAATTGGAGACTTTGTTCAATGCAGGGGCTTCTTTGGCATTCAAATTTTTGCAAAAATAAAAAGTATAGAAGAAGTTACGGGAGTTAATGAGTATACTATAGAAGGTCCGGAGGGTGAATATAAAATGTTTTCGCCTCAATCATTGACTAAAAAAGATGCAAAAGAATGGATCAAAAAGTTGGAAGATAGTATACAATTTCTAAAAACAATATGAATAAACTAGACATTAATCAGCGAATTTACTTTGCTGATACAGAGACAGAAGGTCTTAATTTGAATACCTCTCGTCCATGGGAATTTGCTTGGGTAGTTATGGAGAATGGCGTTATAGTAGATAGCCAGTCTAGGTATCTATGGTGGGAAGATCTTAATGTTAATCCTAGGGCTGCTGAGGTTACAGGATTTAATTACAAGAAATATGAAAAGATTGCTAAGTGTCCAAAAGAAGTTTATAAAGAAATAGCTCCATGGTTTTTTGGAGACAGTCTTTTAGGTTTCCATAATGGACTAAAATTTGATGTTTACCAAATTAGGAATTGGTTTCGGGAGATAGGTGAATCTACAGATTTTGATTGGGTTTCAAGAGTTGTAGATACTAATGCTTTGGCAAAAGCTTTTATATGTGGAGCAAGACCAGAATTTGATAATTTCGATGCTTGGCAACTTCGATGGGCAAATTTTATCAAGAAAGGTTTAAAAAGTAATGTAACTTATCTTTGTAATGAATGGGGTATTGAAATAGATGCTTCTAGAACTCACCAAGGAGACTACGATTGCTTTTTAACTTCTCAAATTTTCAAAAAACTCGCTTATAATTTTCAAGAGACTTAAAATATGTTACCCTTTTTAGATAGATTCGAAAAAATAGATCTTAATATCCACGGCATTAGGCTTCCAAAGTTTTGTTTAAGTAAGGAGGATCATGCTACATTAGATCTTCCATTTAAATTGGATGGCTCTGATTTAACAAGTTTAGAGCTTTTTAATATTCTAGTTGAAAAGGGATTTGAAAAAAGATTAAAGAACGATATTGACCCAAAAGAAGAGAAATCTTATAGAGATAGATTGTCTTACGAAATGGGCGTAATTAGCCCCACAGATTTCGTAGATTATTTATTGATGGTATGGGATGTCGTCAATATCGCTAAAAAGAATAGTATCGCTGTAGGGCCGGGCAGAGGCAGTGCTGCCTCTAGTTTAGTTTTGTATTGCCTTGGTGTAACTAATATTGATCCTGTAAAAAATGGTCTATACTTTGAAAGGTTTTTATCTCCTTCGAGAACAACACCTAATATAGTAGACGGTATTAAATATTATTCCGACGCCGCAGATATTGATCTTGATATCGAGGACTCTAAACGGGAAACACTAATTGGAATTCTAAAGAAAAAATATGATGGCTATTTTTGTAAAGTTTCTACTTACAGTACATTGCAAAGCAGAAAGAATATCAAAGAGGTTTGTAAAATTGTTTTGGGATATTCAGAACAACAAAGTCTCGAAATTTCTTCACAGATTCCTTCTCTATTTGGGAAGGTACATTCCTTAAAAAATGCTGTAAAAGAAGTCCCATCTTTTGCGGAGTTCGTAAAAGAAAACCCTAAAGCATATAAAATAGCATTAAAGCTTTCAGAATTAAACTGTTCTAAAGGTTCTCACGCTAGTGCTTATATTGTATCTTATAAAAAACTAATTGATTCTATCCCATGCGAAATGGGAGAAGATGAAATGGTTACAAGTTATGATATGAATTATGCTCAACTTGATAATATTAAGCTTGACTTGCTAGGCCTAAAAGCTGTCGGCATTATCAATGAGGTTTGCTCTAATTTAAATCTAAAGCCTGAAGATTTTGATATTAATTATGAAAATGTCTTTGGTCATCTTCAAGATGTTAAATATCCATATGGCCTTTTCCAAATTAGTGGAGACTGTAACCTAGGGGTAGTCAATAAAGTAAAGCCTAAAAATATGGATGATCTAGCAGCAGTTACTGCTCTAGCTAGACCGGGAGCTTTACAGTTCGTTGATAGGTATGCTCAATTTGCGAATGAAGGAAAGAATGAATCTATCCATCCATTCTTTGATGAGCTTTTGAAGTCAACTGCATCTCTGGCCCTTTATCAAGAGTCTACCATGCAGATGTGTGAAAAGATTGGCCTTACGAAAGCTGACGGAGAAGTAATCCGTAAGTGCATTGGTAAGAAGAAAATCAAAGAGATGGCTAAGTGGAAAGATATTATCTTTGAAACTTGTGAAAAGAATGGATTAAATAAAGAGATTCCAGATCTATTGTGGAAAATTCTTGAAGACTCTGCAAACTATTCGTTTAACAAAAGTCACAGCTTTTCTTATGCAAGTATTGCAGCATCAACTGTTTATCTAAAACATAAATACCCACAACAGTTCTTTCTTGCTTGTCTTAAGATAGCTTCTACTAGAGGTGATTTCTTAGAACAGTTCCAGCTTATTCAACATGAGTTGCCCCATTTCGGGATTGAACTCATGCCTCCTAATATAGCTAAAAGTGGACTAGGTTTTTCTATTGAAGGAAAGAACATTAGGTTCGGACTAGGAGAGATAAAAGGCATATCAGATAAGAGTATAGACAAGCTTCGGAGTTTTATATCTTCTGATATAGATTCTGATTTTAAACTATATAATTCTGCTAAAGACGCTAAACTTGGGATAGGTATTCTTTCTTCTCTGATTCAGAGTGGAGCCCTAGGTCATACAGTCAAGGATAGATCTAAGAAGGTCTTGGAAGCGCAGCTCTGGAATCTATTGACTCCCAAAGAGAAGATATTTTGTATAAATAATGAAGACAAATATAATTCAGATCTAATCATAATGCTTAAAGACTATTTGAACTGGATAGATTCGAATGGTAAAAAGTTTACTAAAGAGTCTCGTTTAGAAACTATTCGTAAAAATTCTGTAGGATATTTTAAAATATACAATCTTAACAGTCGTAATGAGCTGTTAGCATCATTCTTCTACGAAAGAATGCTTTTAGGATTCTCTTATTCTACAACTATGAAAATGGTTTTTGGAGATTTTAATATTGACATTCGCAATATAGATGAGATAGATCAATATGTTCCTGTTAAAGGTAATTTTGAGCTTATTTGTATTGTGAAAGATACTCTTTCAGGCAAAAGTAAAAATGGCAATAGATATCTGAAGATGAAAATCTTTGACGAGACAGGAACTAAATATGCAATGTTGTTGGGAGATAAATTAGCTCAATATTTAGAGAATAGCGAAGAACCAAAAGAAGAAGATATATTGTATATAAAAGGAACAAAAGGCGATGATATTTTTTGGATAAATAAGATGGAAGTCCAAAATCATAAAGCTTATACAAAACTCTCAGAACTAAAAAATATAGAATAAAATGGATACTAGTAAAAATAAAGAAATCTTAGATGCTGAAATTCTAAGTGAAGATCTGGATAATAAAAATGTTGAAACTCAAGGTTCCTCAGAAACTAAAACATTATTTAAAATTTTGCTTAAGGATTCTGATACAGAGAATATGTCTGCTGTATTTGATTATGTAGATGCTCATTCTTTCAATTCCGAAATTATAGTCGGTCTAATACATTTAATCTTAAATTCTTATTGTTCAATGGTCCCAGAAGATGAAAGAGCATCTTTTGCTATAGATGTTGTACAAAAATTTATTGCATCTTTAAGGGGTGAAGATTCCATCTCGGAAGAAGCGGGCGAAGGAGTCGCTGCTGATCAAGAAGATGATGATTTTATACCTGATCAGCCAGAGCATGACGGTAACTAAAAAAATAAAAATTTAAGAAACATTTTCAAATCTATAATGTAATTATAGTATACAAAATTTTGAGGTGAAAACCTCTTTCCGAAAAACAAAAACCAAATAAAAAAATAATCGAATGTTACAAAACAAAAATGAAAAGAGTGGTAAGCTTTTAATCCTTAAACCAATTTCAAAAATTAATGGAGAAAATGTTAGACCATTTTTTGAAATTTCTTCGAAAGAAGGAGATAAATGGGTGCCTTCTGAAGATAATTCTATCAACAGTATATCGGGATCTTTATTTAAAATTGAAGCTATAGAGGAGGAGTATAAGGGGGATAAATATTTCCGAGTTAAAGCTTTTATTAAGGATGGCGATGAAAGTTATCTTGTCCCTTTCCGCATGAACATCGCGAGTAGAAGTTTATTGAATTCTTTTTTCAATCTAGAAAGTTTCGATAATATATCAATTCGATATTATCTCTCAAAGACTGGCTATGATTCATATTATGTAACTCAAAATGATAATAAAGTTACTTGGAAATTTGAATCTTCGGAGCTACCATCTCCAGAAGAAATTACTTTTAAAGGAAAAATTATTCGAGATTTTACTAAGATTGATATGTTTTTTGTCGAACAGATTAAAATTCTTAATGATAAAATTAAACTTAATCTTTCTAATCCCACTCCTGTAACAAATAGGGAATTAAAGTCCGAATCTTCTGATTGGGAAGAAGATAGATTTTCCGAAAGTGTAGAGGAAGATGAAACTATCCCATTTTAACTTTTATTAAAAGTTGAACCAAGGCTTCTCGCTTTATAAGCGAGCGGCCTTTTTTATTATATATTTTAAAAAACAAATTAAATGGAAAGAAAGAAAAAAATAGTATTACACTCTAATTCTTGTTTAGCCAATACAGGTTTTGGTAGACATATGAAATTCTTATTATCCTATCTTTTTAAGACAGGAAAATATGATTTAGTAGAGTATGCCGCAGGAGCATTTAACTGGAGTCATGATACTTGTAAGTCTATGCCTTGGAAATGTTATGGCTCCCTACCTGATAATCCTAGAGAAATAGACAGATTTAGAAATGACCCTTCTAAAATGCAAGCTATTCAATATGGCGAATATAATATTAATAGAGTTTTAGAAACAGAAAAGCCTGATGCTTTAATTATGCTTGAGGATATTTGGGGGATGCCGTATTTCGATAAGCCTTGGATCAATAAATTCCCTCATGTTTTCTGGACACCTATTGATTCTTTGCCTTTATTAAAAGTTTTTAAAGAGCAAAAAGATAAATTTGGAAATCTATGGGTAAAAGCTCAATTCGCAAAAGATGCTCTCGCTGAACAAGGTATCGAATCAGAGTATATGCCTGCTCTTATTGATCATAGTGATTTCATGATTTTTTCTGAGAATCAAAAAAAAGAAGTTAGGAGAAAATTTGGTATATCTGATAAAACTTTTATTTTTGGTTTTGTTTTCAGGAATCAGCTTAGAAAGTTAGTAGGTACTCTTATTGAAGCTTTCTCTATTTTTAAATCTAAACATCCAGAAATTGATTGTAAACTATTCTTGCATACAAATTGGTCAGAAGGCTGGCGTATCCCTGAATTCTTAGAAAGATTTGACGTTAAAAGAGATGATGTTATAACCACTTATATATGTTCTTCTTGCAAGGACGTAACTGTTAAACCTTTCTTTGGCCAAGAAATGACTTGCCAAAACTGCAAGTCAGAAAAGGCAGTTAATACTTCGAATGTATCGGTCGGAGTACAAGAAAAAGAATTATGTGGATTATATAATATATGCGACGCCTATATACATCCAGCTACTAGTGGTGGATTCGAAATGCCAGTTTTAGAAGCTTTATTTTGTGGACTGCCAACTGCTACCACAAATTATGCTTACGGAACAAATTTTACAGTAAATCCTGAAGTTTTCCCTCTTGATTTTACTTTATACAGGGAACACGGGTCTCAATTTGATAAAGCTCAAGTATTACCATCTTCTATAGTAGAATTCATGGAGAGTATCACATCTTTAAATAAAAACGAAAGATACGAAAAAGGATTGGCTTTAAGACAGTGGGCTTTAGAAAATTTTGATGGTGATAAAATTTGCGCTAAAATAGAAAAATTTTTAGATGATCTCCCTTTCACGGATTATGATTTTTCTTTTTCAAAAGACCAAGAAGAAAAAACTATATCAATAGAAGATCTCATAGATACTAATAATGGTAAAAAAAGAATTCTTTATGTTGAAGACGGTAATCTAGGAGATTGTATAGATTCGATTGCTGTTTTAGAAGAATTAGAAATTAAATATCCAAAAGCAGAATGGGATTATTATGTTTCAACTTTATTTCCTTTAATGTTTGAACATTTAGATTTCGTAAAGAAAACTATTCCTTATAGTCCAGCATTAGACGATGTTTTTGCAATGGAAGGTATAGAGAATCACAAAGGCTTCTTTGATATGGCTTTCCACCCGAAAATAGCAAGAAATTGTACAGATTTTATAAAAAATAATTTTTAATATGTTAAAAAAAATATTTCAACATTGTGGTTTAGATGGATTAAGCAAGGAAGAAAATTTTCCAGAAAACTTTTTTCCAAGTCCAGAAAAATATATTATTTATCAAACGGGATCTGAAAAAAAATCTCAAATTTATGATTACTCTCCTGAAGTAGTTTCTATTATATCTCAAGAATTAAGCTTGCTTGATATTCAAATAGTACAGGTAGGGGATTTGAGTGATCCTCATATTCCTAACGCTATTGACCTTAGGAATAAATTAACTATAAGACAATTAGCTTATTTGATAAAAAGTAGTATACTTTGCGTTTCCCCTAATATTTTAACGGCAAAATTATGCAGAGTTTACAAAAAAGATTTAATTTTGCTAGGGAGCAATTTTCCGAGCAAAATGATAAAGCCAGATTTTAATAAAGTTATATATATAGAGCCTGAGTTAAAAACTTCTAGATGGAATTACAAACAAGAAGAGTGGCCTAAAAATATAAATAATATAAAACCTGAGATTATAGCTAAAGCTATTTTAGAAAAATTAGGCATAGGAAATACTGTAAATTGTAAAACATTATATATAGGTGATAAGTATGGACCTAGATTTTTAAATTTTATTCCAGACAAAGATTTCCCGAGAGAGTTAGTTAATAATGTTTTCAATTTTAGATTAGATATCTGTAACAACAGCCAGTATTTGGATTACGCATCTAAAGTGTCTCAAATTGATATAACTACAAAAACTCCTTTTGATTTAAGCCGTCTTAATTTGGCTAATGTAAAAAGTATTATTTATTTTTGTGATAAAGATGTAGATACGAGTTTTATTAAAGAATGCATATCTAAGTTAATTACTATATTAGTTATTTGTGAAAATGAAGAATCTTTAAATGATGTAAGATTTAAATGTTTAGGCATATGCACTGTTTATAAAAAAATAATAGAAAAACCTCTTGACATACTAGAAACTAGAGATACATTCTTTAAATGTAATCGTGTTTATATAGGCAATGGTAAAACTTATGCTTCTCTTTATCATTATAAAAATGATTTAGAACTTAAATCCAATATTTCAGAACTAAGCAATAGTTTTATAAATGATAAAGATTTCCTAGAAAATAAAGATTATACTCTAATATTTAAAAATGAATCTTAATAAAATATTTACTAATAAAAATAGATGGATGCAAAATGGCAGAGCCTTAAATAAAGATGGTTCTAGCTTCTCTTTCGTAAGGAAATGGAAAGAGGATGTTAAAGAGCCTATTTGTTTTTCTTTATATGGGGCCGTTACATATTTTACAGAACCGGAGTCTCAATCTCGTTCTAAGATAATGTCGAAGCTTTCTAAAGCTATAGAAATTTATACAGGGAAGAATTTCTTTGTTGCTGAATTTAATGATAGCCCAGATACCTCTTTTGATGATATCCAGAATGTTATAAAAATTTATAGCAGACTCCAGTAGAATATATGTTGAAATCTAATAAAAATTCTGATATTAAGGACTCGAAAGAAGAGCCTGCTAAACCGGCTCCTCGGAAAGTTCCTGTAGCTGCTGCTGTTACAGGGGTTAATAATCCTGTCGAGTTTATAGATCCAAAGAATGAAGAATTCATACCTATTCGTAATGAGATGGGTCTTTTAAATAGGATTAAATATCCTATAAAATCTAATGGTCTTATAGATTGGAGAAAGCTTATCCCAAGAGAGCATATTGTCCTTAACAAGTATAATTTTGCGGCTAGAGGTGTCTCATTAGAAGATTTTAATCAGGAAGATATTGATAGATTGATAGATGAATCTCCTGAAGAAGATCTTGTTATTAAGTTGGCAGGCTTTAGAGAATTAGCTTCTATAAGAGGAGTCAAACGAGTCCATCCTATCTCAGTTTCTTCTCCTAGCGAGGGTGTAACAACAACAGTTATTATAGACTGGATTCCTAATGTTGAAAATCCAGAGGGGTTCTCTTTCTCTGCTACAGCCAATGCTTCACCTTCTAATACAGATGAGAAGTTCTCTAAATTTCTTGATACTATAGCTGAAAACAGAGCCTTTATTCGAGCTGTAAGGCACTCTTTAGGTATTATATCTTTAGGTCAAGATGAAATGAAACAGGATGATTTAAAGGCCGAAGCTCAAACTGTAAAAATACAATCTTTGCTTGCTCAACATTTAGATAAATATTCTTTAGATATAAATGATTTGAAAGAGTACGCTATTAAAGAAGGCTTCGAGTGGAACCCTAAATGGGTAACAGTAGAAAGAATTGATCCTGCGGCTGCAATGAGTTTTATAACTGTATTAAAAGCCAACTCTTCTAAAAATTAAACTTAGTAAAAAATGTTTTTAACAACTTTCTATCCTCATCAAAAAGAAGAAAACTTAAGAGCTTTTCTAAAAAGTTCTAATGAAAATATCGCTGTTTTATCTTATAAGCCTCTCGATGGAATATCTCATGGCATTGTAAATTTAGGAGATTTAGCTCCACAAGATGACGCTCTTAATGTTTATTTATCCGTATTATCTTCTGGAAATTTAAATGTTGATCAATTCACATTAATTGACTGGGAAGTTATTAGTGTCTATTCTGATTTGCAGTCTGAGATTTCTAAACTGAAAATGACTACAGATGGATTTGAAATAGTCGAAGAAAATATTACAGTTCAAGATTTTAGATTTGCTCCATTTATGGAGAATCTTTTAAAACTTTGCAACGATTTAGAATTAAAGGGGTCGGAGAGACTTTTTTCTGATAATCCTAGGTTAATTCTTCCTAAAGTGATTAGAGGATCTAAAGAAGCTCTGATAAAAGCTTTAAATCGTTTCTCAATAGCTAGATCTTGTTTTAATCAAAAAACATTTTGTGGTTGTATTCCTATATTTAACTCTGAATTCTCCGTAATATGATTTTAGAAGAAAAGGTTAAAAATTTTTGTTTAACTGGGGATTACTCAATGGGTAAAGAAATCCTAGATAAGTCTTATAAGTTAGCTCAAACTATTGTATGCAATAAATATAAAAATTTTGGATATACAGAAGATTTATTATCAGAGTCTCATGACGCAATCATATCTGCCATATATGCTTTTGATCCTGACAACAAAACTAAATTTTTAACATTCTGTTCTGTTTGTATAAATAATAGAATTCAAAATTTTATAAAAAGAAAGAAAGTATCTTATAAATATACATCGACCCAGAAAGACAAATCTTACTCTGATTTAGAAAGCATAGATATTTCTAATTCTTTAAAGGATCTCAGTCCTAATCATTTTGATTGTTTGATAAAAGGATCGGGCTCAAGATCTATGAAATTCAGAGCCAAAAAGAAACTTATAAAAGGAATAACTAATTAAAATATGGATACTGAAAAAAATAATGTTGAGACAATGTTGTCTATAATAGAGAATGTTTTTCCTGAGAGCGCTGAGAAAATCTCTACAGTTGCTTTTGTTAATTGGCATAATATTCTTAATCATTGCGCTTTGGAAACCATGGATGAAAAACAAGTTCTTTTTTGTTGCAATCTGATTTTATCTTTAGCTTCGAGTCATTATTCTGATAAAAGCCAAGACCTTTTAAGTATTTCTAAAAAAATGCAAGAAGTTTCTTTTGAGGATACTATCTCTTTCTTACAAGGCGAAGATGGCGAGATGGAGTTGGATGAAGATGATGACGAAGAAGATTTCGATGGATTAGAATCATGAGTAGAATTTCTTGGGAGGAATACGCTTTAAAATTAGCGGAAACAGCTTCTATAAGGTCTGAAGATCCTTATATGAAGGTCGGGGCTTGTGTATTAAGGCATGATAATAGTGTTGCTGCATTAGGTTACAATGGTTGCCCTCCGGGGTATGATATAGATTGGTCAGATAGGGACTCTAGAAGGCCATTTGTATCCCATGCAGAGAGATCGGCCCTTCGCTACTGTAAGCCCGGAGAAGCAAAAATAATAGCCATTACGCTATCTCCATGTCAGCATTGTATTATGGACATTGCAATGTTTGGAATTAAAAAGGTAATTTTTAAAGATGTATATAATGACTATTTCCAAGTTTCGGAGATAGCAAAGAAATATGATATACAAATGATAAAAATTTAGTTGACGAATTGAAAAATTTTTCTATATTTAATTATGACTCTCTCTACTTCTAAAGATTGTAATTTAAATTATTTAGCTCAAATTTTAAAATTGGATTCTGTTTACCCTCACCCAAATGCTGATAAATTGCAATTGGCAGAGATACAGAATTCAGTAGTCGTTACTGATTTGACTTCTAAAGTTGGCGATATTTATGTATATTGTCCTGTCGAAAGTCAAATCTCTTCCAAGTTTTTGTCTTGGAGTAATTCTTTTAGAGACCCTATTTTAAATCGAGATAAAAATATCCAAGGTTTTTTTAATGCTACAGGGAGAGTCAAAATGATAAAATTAAGAGGGGAGTATTCTAATGGATATATTATTCCTTTCGAAAAACTTTGTGAATTTGTTTCTAGTGAATACGGGGTGTTCTTAAAAGACATTGAAGAGAATATTTCTTTTGATACCATTTGCGGTGAATTATTTATTTCTAAATATGAGCCGCCTATTCAAGAGAGTAGTTCTCCAGCTACAACTTCAAAAACAAAAGTTAAAAAATTTGACATATTAGTAGAAAATCAATTCAGACTCCATTCTGATACGGAAAACTTGAGAAAAGAAATCTATAAGATTAATCCCGAAGATTATATTTCTATTACAAATAAATATCATGGAAGCAATGGTGCCGTAGCTAATGTCCTAATTAAGCGCCGTCTTTCTTTCATAGAGAAAATTTTTAAATTTCTAGGAATCAAAGTGTCAGAAAAAGAATATGGGATGATCTATTCTTCTAGAAATGTAATTAAAAATAAATATATTGAGATTGACCTTTCAAAAGGTTTTTATAAACATGATATTTGGAAATCTGTTGCCGATGAAGTTTATCCAAAGCTGGATAAAGGTGTCTCTGTTTACGGAGAGGTAATTGGCTGGGTAAATGAGCAGTCAATGATTCAAACTCCATATGATTATGGAATTCTTAAAGGACAAAGAGATTTTCTAGTATTCAGAATTGATTATACTAATGAAGATGGAGAAGTTATTTCTTTTTCCCATGAACAAATCCAAGCTTACTGTAAGAAGAAGCAGTTAAAAACTCCAGAAACTTACTATTATGGGAAAGCTAAGGATTTATTTGATATTCCTTCTGACTCACCTGAATGGGGTAAAACTTTCTTAAAAAGACTGGAAATTGAATATCTAGGGAAAGTAGATCCTTTGTGTTCTACTGAGCTTCCGATGGAAGGTATAGTTGTTTCTCGACAAGTCCCTTTTGAATGGGAGGCTTACAAGCTCAAGGATCTTAAATTCTTAGGATTGGAAACTCAGATGCTGGACAAAGCAGAGCAATGTGTTTAAATTATAAATATGAAGTATACATTTATATCAGATGAATTTTATGAAGATGGTTTCTCAGGGGGAGGAGAGACTTGTAATAAAGAGCTCATCAATTGTCTTCTTAAAAATGGACATTCAGTAGAAAAAGTTTATTCTTTTTTTTGTTCTCCGGATTTTATTTCTAACTCTGATTCTGATATTTTCATTATAGGGAATTTCGGGGCACTCCCTTCGGAATCAGCTGAAACTTTAAAAAATAAAAAATATATTATATATGAGCATGATCATAAATTTTTAGTAGATCGTGATCCAAGTATATATGAGAATTTTGTAGCTCCGAAAAAGGAAATTATAAATTATAATTTTTATAAAAATTCTTATAAAATTGTAGCGCAAAGCTCCACTCATAAAAAAATAATTGAACTAAATTTAGAATTGGATAACGTAGAAGCTTCTATCAATTTTTGGTCTGAAGAAGATTTATCTAATTTAGAATCTTTTCAAGGTATAGAAAAAAAATATGATGCATGTTTTATGGATCATTTATATCAGCAGAAAAATGCAATAGGAGCAAAAGATTTTTGTTTAAAAAACAATTATAATTATATACCAATAAATCATAATACAGAGCATAAAAAATTCTGTGAAATTTTAGCTTCCTCTAGAAATTTTGTATTTTTCCCTAAAGTTTTTGAAACTCTTTCTAGAGTTTGTATTGAAGCCAATTGTTTGAATACAGATATAATAGGAAATCAAAATATTGCATATCTTTTAGAGACTTGGAGTAGCCTAAGAGGTTTGGAATTAATAAATTTTCTAAGAGATTCAAAAGAAAAAACTGTAAAAATATTTGAAAATTAAATGAGAAGTATATGTAGTTTTTTTGATAAGATATATTGCATTAATCTTGAAGAAAGAAAAGATAGGTGGGATTTATGCGAAGAGAAATTTAAAGAATATGGAATTACTAATTATACAAGGTTTGAAGGCGTTAAAGTAAAAGGAGATTTAAGTTCTAAAAAATTAGGTCAAATAGGTTGTACTGCTTCTTTTTACAATGTATTCAAAGATGCTTTTAAAAACAATTATGAAAAAATTTTAGTTTTAGAAGACGATTTTAATTTTACTATATCTAAAGATGAAATTGTAAATAATCTAGATAAGGCATTCAAGGAAATGCCAGATGATTGGGATATGTTTTATTTAGGGGCTAATGTAATGAATGAGATAATGCCAAATCCTATCGAAAGATATTCTGAGAATTTGTTTAAATTAAATAGTGGATATGCTTTACATAGTGTTTGTTTTTCTAGAAGATCATTGGGTAAAATTTTAAATTTTTTTAACAATGAAGGCAATTGGGTAGAAAATTTAATAAATAACTATGAAGCGGTAGATGTTTTTTTTGCAAAAGATTTCCAAGTTTCTAATAAATGTTTTGTTTGGAAAGATATTTTATGCTTGCAACAGCCCGCTTTTTCATCTATAGAAAATACATTTTTTGATTACACAGATTTAATGTGTAATCGTTTTGAATATTTTAAATCTATTTTATGAATCCGTTTTCTTTTTTTGAAAAAATATATATTATAAATCTTGATGAGAGAACAGACAGATGGGAAAAATGTTTGGATACTTTTAAAGAGTATGAATTAAATTTATATGAAAGAGTAAGCGGAGTAAAAATTTTAGAAGATGAATTCCCTTATTTAGATCAAAAATCTAGATCTCAATTAGGTTGCGCGCTTTCTTTTTATAGAATTATTAAAAATGCCTATGATAATGAATTCGACAATATATTAATTTTTGAAGATGATTTCCATTTTATTTATCCGAAAGAAAAAACTTATGAAATTTTAAAAAATAGTATTGAAAACTTGCCTGAAAATTGGGATGCGTTTTATTTAGGTGCTAATATAATGTATGATTTTTTTCACAACCCTATATCAGTTTTTAATGAAAAATTATTTAAATTGAATAGCTGTTACTGTATGCATTCTATTAGTTTTTCTAAAAAAGGTATTCGTATTTTTCTTGAAAATTTTCATAACGAATGTTTTTTTATACAAAGTATACTAGAAGTGTATAAAGCTATAGATGTTTTTATGGCTAAAGAATTTTGCGATAAGAACTTATGTTTTATTTCTAACGAAATGCTTTGTATTCAAAGCCCGAGTTTTTCTTCTATAGAAAATTGCATGACAGATTATTCGGACTTAGTAAGCCGCTATAATAATTCTATTGATAGATTAAATTTTTAATATTTTTTAATGGTAACTTCTTTTTTACAAGGCGGGCTTGGAAATCAAATGTTTCAGATATCATATGCTATATCTGAATCTAAAAAGTATGGCGTACAATATAAATTTAAGCCAGAAGCTTACACGCCAATGCAGGCTAATCAGCCTTCGAAATATATAGATAATATTTATAGAAATATAGATTTCTCCATGAGCGATGAAGAATATAGTAATTCTTTAGTTTTCAATGGTTATTTTCAAAGTTTAAAATATTTCAAAGATTACGCCGAAGAGATTAAAGAACTTTTTTCCCCTTCTGAAGATTTCTTAAAAAAAATATATCAAATATATCCTGAGCTATACTCTCAAAGATCTTTATCTATTCATATAAGAAGGGGAGACTATTTAACTATATCAGATATACTTCCCGTGATTGATATTTCTTATATAAATTCTTCAATAGAAATACTAGGTCATCATGATATTATATTTGTTTTCTCAGATGACAAAGATTGGGTTAAAAATAATTTGAATTATAATAACATAGTTATTGTAGAAAACTTAGAGGATTATGAAGAATTATGGATGATGAGCTTATGTAAGAATAATATAATATCAAATTCTACTTTTTCTTGGTGGGGATCTTTTTTAAATAAAAATATGGACAAAAAAATTGTAGCGCCTAGTTTATGGACTGGGCCTAGAGGTCCGAATATGGATGAAATATATTTAGATAATTTTATAAAAATACCTATTGTGTATAGCGAAGGAGTTTTTAAAACTTCTGATAATTAGAAACTTTAAAACTGTTGATAAGTATATTATCATATATAATTTTATTTAAAAAACTTATAATCTGTAAATACAAATATGTTATTATCTTTAGAAAAATTAAAAGAAAAATACAACCTTGAAATAAAAGGGGTTATTCATGTTGGGGCTCATTTTGGGCAAGAATTTGAAATTTATGAAAAATTGGCCATTGATAATTTAATATTCTTCGAACCTATGCCTAAAGCTTTTGAAATTTTAACTCAAAAAGTGGGAAATAAAGCTATTTTAGTTAATACAGCTTTAGGTAATATTATTGGTGATATGGAGATGTTTACAGAAACAAGTAATCAGGGAATGTCTAATTCTTTACTAGAGCCTGATTACCATCTTAATCAACATCCCGGAATTCAGTTTACTGGAAAGCAGAAAGTACCTATAACAAAATTGGATGTATTTATGGAGAATCAAGATGAATCCAAATATAATTGTATAGTTATTGATGTCCAAGGTTATGAATTAGAAGTTTTTAAAGGATCTTCTAATTATTTAAATAGTATAGACTATATTATGACAGAAGTTAATAGAGAGGAATTATATAAAGGATGCGCTAGAGTTGAGGATTTAGACTCTTTTCTTTCAGATTATAATTTTAAAAGAGTAGAGACTACTTGGGATGGAATTTCATGGGGAGATGCTTTGTATGTTAAAGGATAGTTTGTATATTTGTGATTCTATGTTTTCTCATGCTAACTCAAGTAGTTGGTATAATGAGCCAGATTTTTTTAATTGGGTGAGAGAATATGATCAAGATCATTTATTTTTCACAGATTTTTCCCTACATCATGTTAATGATTTTGATAATTATAAAAAATATGCATGGATATTAGAATCTCCTGTTGTTTCAGCTAATGCTTATGAATTTATAAAAAAAAATCATAATAAATTTGATTTAGTATTTACTTTTAGCAAGGAATTATTATCTATTTCCGATAAATTTATTTTTATTCCTTTGGGTGGTTGCTGGATTGATAAAGAAGATAGAAAAATACATGAGAAATCAAAAGAAGTATCT
>Ga0247723_1000192_pt1 | contig 39331 bp, 60 predicted proteins | sample MSEWelMarce5H_FC_FD_189079 | JGI IMG/M metagenome (GOLD analysis project Ga0247723, IMG submission 189079) | Subsurface sediment microbial communities from gas well in West Virginia, United States - MSEEL Well Study Marcellus 5H_FC | ecosystem: Environmental > Terrestrial > Deep subsurface >... | reverse complement strand
CCCTTAATATATTACTCACCAGTAATCGAACATCTGTTCTATGACCTATATCACACCTAATAGACTTGACTTCTTAGGGGTCGCATGGTATAATCCGCCCCGAATAAGTGTGATGTAATTCACACTAACGACACGCTTAGGGGTATTTGACTTATGCGTGTTTATCGTATAGAATACGCAGTAATCAAAACTAAATAAGGATTAAGTAGTTAAGCAGTAGGTAGGCTTGATTAGATATTAGTAGCAGTAGGTCGCCTATGGTATCACGACCCTACTTACTACTTAACTACTTAATCCCCTAGCGGAAGGTAGAGAGTAATGCCATATAACCCCTTCGGGGTTAGTGGTAGCATTATCACACCGCCTAGACAGGTTCGGGCTAGCGTAGCGTGGAAGGGTTCACGCTCACGCAGGTTCTCTAATCTAGTCGTGCGTGATAAGTCGGGCAATATAATCGTGGCTATCGAGGATAGTCCTGCGGTTAAATTGGCTAAGCGTAGCCGTAAGGTCGCGCAAGTCGTTGCCCCTGCTACCCCTGCCCCACTTACCGAAGCAGAATTGCGTAGAATTGCGCTTGATGAGCGCAGACGACAATTCGAGGCAGAGCAAGCGCAGAATTATCGTAAATTAGTCGGTGAGTATAACTAGACACCGATAGTCGTAGCCGATAGGTTCGGGTTCTCTAGGGTTCGATACCCTACTACGACACGCCATAAGTCGAGGGTACTTGACTTATATGCCCTAAGTATGCTATACTTAGGTATAAGTAGAGAGGATAGAGTATGCTATTGGAGATACTGGTAGTAATCCAAACTTTAGCGATTATCGGTTTAGTTGCTAGAGTAAATAGATTACAAGGTCGCCTAGAGTATAGGGGTCGGTAATCATGGATAATGGTATAGTGATAGAACTTACTAGAGATGAACTAGAACTTATTAGAACTTCTCTAAGAACGCAAGCGAATTGGTACGATAGAGGCGACTTTAAGGGTATGGCTCTCACCACCGATTTGCTAAAGAATAAGATTAGTGATATAATCATAGAAGTATCGGGTAAAGTAAGGAGTTGATATGCCGATAGATGATGACGAACCTACCGAGTATGGTTGCGGTACATGTAGTTATACATCTACTAGCGAGGACGACTTCATGCTAGTAGGTGATGACCTACTATGCGAGAGTTGCCGAGCATGGTGTAATTATTGTGAGGAGTATTGCCACAATGATAACACCCACTATGTAGAAGGTATCGGTGATTATTGCGAGCCATGTTGGGAGAACCACACTAACTATTGCGAGAGATGTAGTTGTACATATCCCGACAATGAGAGCATGTACCATATCGAGGATAGGGGTGAGTATTGGTGTGAGGGTTGCTATGAGGACAATGGTTCTTATTGTGATGACTGCGACCAATACTACGCAAGAGAGTGTGAGGGTTGCGGTGGTGGTGGTAGGACTAACCTTATCCACGACTACTCATACAAGCCCGACCCTAAGTTTATAGGTCAAGATAAGAATAATCTATACTTTGGGATAGAATTGGAAATGGAGATTAGGTCAGGCGACCTAGCGAGTAGTGCTAGGTATGTAGCAGAAAATATAGGCGAGTGGTTCTATATGAAGCAGGATAGCAGTATCGGTCAAGGTGGCTATCGTGGCTTCGAGTTAGTATCTCACCCTATATCATTTACTAAGTGGTCGGATATGCCAGACTTTGATAGAACCTTAGACTATCTAAGAGAACATCAAGAGGCAAGGGCATGGGACGCTAAGAGTTGCGGACTACATATACATGTGAGTCGAGAGGGGTTTAAGAGTGGCGCACATGTACATAGGTGGTTGGCACTAGTGTACAAGAACGCGCCTGATATGATGAGATTTGCTGGTCGTAAGTCAGACTACGCAAAGTTCAATGATGTGTACAAGTATGATGAGTACGATAGACCATACTTTACATTAGCCGACAAGGTGGCTGACCCTAGAGGGGTGAACACCGAGAGGCACTCCGCTATAAATACGCGGAACGACCACACGCTAGAACTTAGGTTCTTTAGGGGAACTACTAAGCCTAGTGGTGTCCGTAGTGCTATACAATTAGCACACGCTAGTATAGAATATACTCGCAACCTAAACATATCAGATGTAAAGATAGGTATGCTAGGTTGGGAGTGGTTCTATGATTATGTAGAAGCCAATAATGGCTACTACCCTGACTTATATGAGCGTATGTCCAAAGTACGCTCATTAAGTATCAACAGTAAGGAGTTGGTCAATGCGTAAGAGAGGAGATGTATGTGTCTATTAGTAGTGTGTAATCCTAATTCCACACCCAGTAAAGATGAACTTACTACTGGTGCGTGTAAGAACCCACATGGCTTTGGCTTTGCGATAGATACTGGTGCTGGTATTATATCAGAACGCAGTATGTCCGCTAAGAAGTCTATCGCTAGGTTCTTAGAATTGCGTGAGCAATATCCTAATGGCTATGCTATGTGGCACGCTAGGTATGCTACTCATGGAGTAAAGAACGAACTTAATTGCCACCCCTTCAAGGTAGTGGGTGAGCATGATACTTACTTAGCGCACAATGGTGTGTTAGATATTCATATACCTAAAGGTGATAAGCGTAGCGACACTAGGATTATGGCAGAGGAGTTATTGCCACGACTAGGCGGTGTGTCCGCTTTAGATGACGACTATGTATATGATATGATTAGTTCATGGGCTAGTGGTAGCAAGGTTGCCGTCATGACTAATGACCCTAGCGCACAGTACAAGATTTATATTATCAACGAGAACTTAGGTAGTTGGGACGACAATGGTGTGTGGTGGAGTAATAACTCTCACAAGTCTATCGTGTCCACGCCACGCACTACCACCTATAATCACACTTATGGTGAGCCTAGTGTGTATGATATTGTAGCAATAGACGACCACTTCAAACCTTCTCTATATGAGGAGAACAAGTTCGAGTGTCCTAGTTGCGAGTCAATAGTAGACTTATGGGAGAACGAATATTATTGTCAGATGTGTGAGGCTTGCTTCGACTGCGAAGTGAACTTCTTAGACTGCTTATGCTATCACCCTAATCATAAGAAGGAGATAGGTCAGGAGTATGGATACCTAAGCAACAAGTGGTACACGAAAGAACCACTTGACTTCTAGAATTGGTAGTGATATAATTACTACCGATACCGACAGACACCACTTGGTAAATTGCCAAGAGGATAACTAATGAAAGGTAAAGTATGACAACCACGACAGCAGAACAAATAGAGAACTACTTGGCTAGCATATCGCTAACACTAGCAGACCTATCAGATGAGTTGGCAACAATTCAGTTTGACTTAGATGACGCTAATGGATATGAACCAAGAGGAACAGTACTTAAAGCACTACCTAATCAGTCTAGGTTCAAGCCTAAGTCAGTATGGGTATCGCTAGGTAATGGCAAGTATCAACATTTGACTGGTGAGAAGGGCTTAATTGCTAAGCACTCACGACTTGATGGATACACTTCAGTAGTATTTCGTCCATAATATAGAGAGGATACCATGATAGAGAACGATTACATATGGACTTGCTTTATAAGAAAGTCTGACGCTCAACATCTAACAGATGAAGAGTTGAAAAAGATGAAGTCAGAACTAACAATGGCAGTTCAGGCTATCTGCTTCACTCATGGGATACATAACTAATGGCGGGTGCGTTTGGTACTGGTCTTAAGTATAGCGTATTTGGCTATCTATTTAATGACTTAGACCTAGATGTTAGTGATGGGTCATGTGTTAATCATCATGACCCTGACCTATGGTTCGCTGGCGAAGCCGAGAAGGAGTTCGGTGAGAAGTGGACATTCAATAGAGAACAGAGAGAGCGAGTAGCGTTAGAAGTAGACAGGGCTACGCAGGCTCTAGCAATATGTAGTAATTGTCCCGCCAAAGTTAATTGCTTAGAACTTGGTATGCGTGGTACACAGATATACTATGGTATATATGGTGGCACTATGCCAGGTGAGAGGTTACTTAAACTTGGTAAGAGTATGAAGAAAGCAGAGTACGCTAACAAGGTTAACTTCGCAAATAAAGTTAGGAGAACTATGAAAGAAAGGGGAATAAGTGGATAGTGATATAGTCTGGCAAGGGGTAATCACTAATGATATGGTAGCAGGTTGGTCTACTGATAAAGTAAGTACGCTTATCAGAGAACTAGACGACTTGGTATTCATTACATACGAGGAATTATCTAGCGACAGAGAAGACTTAGAAGGTCTATTCGATAATGAATACGAGTAGACTAAAGAAGAAAAGGTTTGATGTGAGAAAAGTATTTATATTTCTACTCGGCATGGGGATATCACTTATGTTGGGTGTTGTACTTGCTACCAAAACTGGCGAACCTACTCCAACTAACGGAGATATATCCAAAAGTTGGACAGTTATGGATAGTAAGGCTTATGCTCAGGATAAGTTATACGAGTGGAAATATAAACAATGGTCATGCCTTAATAAGTTGTGGACTAAAGAAAGCAATTGGAGACCCAACGCATACAACAAAGTTAAAGTAATGGGTAAAAATGCTGGAGGTATTCCACAACTATTAGGGCTTGACCCCAAAACTCCTGCGCCTAAGCAGATAGATAGAGGATTATCTTATATCTATAACAGGTATCACACACCTTGCGAAGCGTGGAAGTTCTTTATTAAGAAAGGATACTACTAATTAAACCTAAACATATTACAGAACTTAAGCCAGACTACAAGTCTGCTATGGATATTCGTGGTAGAGCCACTACCACATGTCCTTGTGGCTGTAATGTCTGGAACTTAAAGACTATCTTTGATAAAGAGACAGGTGAGATTGATATGTATTTCTTAGATATGGAGTGTGCTTTATGCGGCACTCTTGCAACAGCACCAACACCAGACGACGAGGAGATGTAATGCCAACTTATTCGTATAGATGTAATGATGACAAGACACTACTTGAATTAAGTCGTAGCGTTGACAACCGAGATGACTTAGTTGAGTGTCCACAATGCAATAGAGAAATGGTAAGAGAGTATCAGGCAAACCCTGTTATCTTTAAGGGTACTGGGTTTTATTCAACAGGAGGATAGCATGGAAGATACAATTAAAATACTTGAAGAAGCAAATAAAGTATTTGCTGATATGTTTGGTATCGAAGAAGGTGATGAAGATGAGTGAGCCTATGTACCTGATGGGTGATGATGTCGCACTAGGTATCAACCAAACCTGTGATGATTGTGATGAAGTTGATTGTGTATGCTTTGAACCAGATAGAATGTGGGGAGATGATGACTGATATTACAGAACAAGATGAGCAAGATGAAATGCTAGCAAAGTTCTGGGCTGACTATGGCGAGAGCCTGTGGGTAGACCCAGCAGAACAAGAAGAGTTATGGGATGAGAAGAACTTTATTTAAAGTATTATTCTTCGTCGCTCCCGTGCTCATCCCTGTTCTCTGCGTGAGTATTATTGTCGGTATCTTCTATGGTATCTTCTTCTTCATGCTCTTTGTCTGAGAAGTCATTATCTTTATAAGGCTTGAAGCCACCCATTTTATTTATTAATCTTTTAATAGCACGCTTATGTCTCATGCGTACTGTATCCTCGCTAAATAACTCAAGGAGATTCGCTATCTCTTTGAAGTCAAGGGACTCTGCGTGTCGGAAGAAGAGTATTTTCTTGTCGTCCTTACTCAATTTCCAATACGCAGCGTCCACCTCTAACATAATTATTGTAAGATTACCACCCTCACTAGGTGCAGATGGACGACCTGGACGACCTAGATTTAACTTGTGAGTTACACCATAGTCACCACGCAATACTGCTGGAAGGATTGCTTCCACCATATCAGGTTCATAGTAATACAAATCACCAGTATCATAGCCAACAGACTTGGCTTTCCATCTCTGACAATAATCTAATGCTTGATTGCGTAGGCTACGATAAATTAAATTCTTTGCATCCTTCTCACCTATCGCTTCCCATTCATTTAATTTATTAGGATGTTCTACGAACCATTGATAGAGTGATTGCTTTATATCGTCCAGTTCAACCATAGAAAATTTCTTATGGTATTCAGAAGATACAGCGACTACTATATAGTCCCACTTTTCAATGCGTTCAAAATCCATATTACTTCCAAACCTTCCCATCAAATACGAATGAACCATCCATATTAACTGGAACAAGATGGGGTATAACTTTATTTCCGTCTACATATAAGACACCAAAGCCTTTATGCCATGTGAATAACCCACCCTTAATATATCTAGCGAACTTAAAATCCATTAGACAACCCACTTCTAAACCCCATAATGTTTTAGGGTGACCACCAAAGTATGACTGAGTGTAATGTGTCAAGCCCATGCGGTGCGTGTGTCCACACACAACGGACATGCCCGCTCTCTTTGCTAGTCCAAGTGCGGTAGCACCAGCAGTAGGTTGAACGTTACCCTCATCACCATGCAAGAGCAACCAATTAGGTGCTAGTTCATATGGTTTTTCATGATAAGTAATACCTAGGTTATCTAGTTTAAGAAAGTTCTTTAACTCTAATTCAGGTAGACCTGCTAGTCCAGGTGCTCTTGTTTTAATTGTATTAAATAATCTATCTGTATGATTACTACGAATCATATGCTTAACCTTTAATGATTCAAGTACTCGGTAGGTTTCATCCCTATCCTTAGCAATAGACTTCTCATGCTCCAGGTCGGTACCCCTACTCCATTTTGAAATAGTCTGCATATCCATTTCATCCCCGACTGATACCACCTCGTCAGGTTTGTATTGTTTTATAAACTTAGACAGTACGGAGACTGCCTTCCTGTCATGGTACGGTACCTGTAAATCAGATACGCAGACTATAACTTTCATTTGTCCCACTTCTCTCTAAGAACTAACAACCCTATGATTGCGTAGTTCGCCATATCCTTGAAGGAATCTTCAAGTGATTCGTGTTCTGGATTTTTTCCACTATCAACTAAGTTATTTATCCGTGCTAACTTATCGTGCATACGCACACGCAATCCATTGATGGCACCACCAGGTGCATCAGCAATGTTTCTTGGTCCATAATCTTTATGTTTAGACAATAGTAAATCTAATAATTCTTGGTAGGTTTCTCCAACTGCTGACTCAAAAGAGGTACTATCAGGGTAAGAACGAAATTCCCATCCATCTTCTGTGCTTGACTTACGTGGAAACCTTGTTCCTCCAAGTGGGTTATAATCTGCCATTCCTCACTCCCCCTTTTCAAGTAGTTGTTTAAGTTCGTCATCTATTTCCATCATCTGAGATTCGATTATCATTTCATCTACTATATCTTTGATTGCTTCGGGTTGTGTTTCAGCCGTAAACAATGTCATATATGTAGATTGGGTTATTGACCTTACCTGTTCTGGTTTGTCGGCATACTTAAATAAACATCTAAGTAAAGAACCTATCATTAATCTTGCACCATTAGGTAACACCAATGCTGGGTCAAACTCTTCATCATCCTCTAATAAATGGTCAGTTGCTTCGAACACATTTTCAAATCGCTCACCACACTCAGGACATGGAGGAATTTCTTTACTCATTTATACCCACCTTATGATTGAAGTATGAAGAACCTTCTTGCACATACATAGAATTGACATCTTGTCCGTCTGGTAATTGAATGATAGTAACTGGTAGTTCGCGGGCAAGACTAGTGGCAAATTCTTTTCCAGGCTGGTCTCCATCTGCGAATACAAACACCCGTTCAAAGTCCGCCAACAATCGTGTGTAGTGCTTCTTCCAAGAGTTTGCACCAGGGACACCAACACAGGGAATTCCAACGAGAGAAGAAAGAGTAAGTGTATCAATCTCGCCTTCACATATTCCAATGAAGTCACCCGCTCTTTCTATATCTAATACATTATACATTCTAGTTTCAGCACCAGTCATACCCATATACTTTGGTTCAACTGCAGGATTAAGAGAACGGAATCTTAAATCTACTACACCAGTTTTAGTAACATAAGGTATAGATAATCTACCAGTGAATTGTTCGTGACCAATCTCAGCCTCCACGACTACGCCTAATCGTGCCAATCGTGCCACTTCCATTGTTATACCCCTGCTTCTGAGGTAATCTTCTGCCTGATAAATGTTTGCCGCGTACTTCTGACTGGCTAGTCCCAACAATTCCTTCTGCGATTCTTTTTGCCTCACGTATATCTACCCTTTCCTGCTGTGCGATAATTTGTAAACTATTACCTTGGACTCCGCAGGCGAAGCAGATGTAAATGTTATTGTCGAGATTAACACTTCCCGACTGGTGTGTGTCGGAGTGGAATGGACACTTGAGATTAACTTGCCCGTGTCCTGGTCGTACTTGTGCTCCGTAGTGTAAAAGTATTTCTCTGATATTTGGTAAGTCATTTGCCTGCCCTCTTAGTCCATTGTTCAAAATCTTCCACCACCCAAGCCTTGTCTATGCCTGCCTGTCTACGTTTAACTATTACGAACTTATATGGTACTTCTTTTAATCCTCTAGCCTTAGCATAATTCTCTGCCTCAACCTCAGCCTCACGCCAGAACTGTGGTAAGTCTAACTTCTTTGTTGCCTTTAACTCTAATATATTTGCTGCTCCATCTAAGAAAGCAACGACATCACCCTCATCTTTAGCACCAGCCTTGGTTAATCTCTCGGCTAGTATATCCTTGGAGCGTAGCCACTTAACTACACTAGTCTCAAAGGTAGCGCCTTTACGCTTGCCATATGAACTCATTCGCATTCCGTACAGTAATTTGATGTCCGAATATGTGGTATATACATTACAAAATTTCTACCACAATGAAAACAATTAATAGATGTCCAATCAGTTGTGTTGTCAACAAAATAAAATGGATTCCTAATCCTAAGTTTTCTGCTCATGCTTTAACCAACATATTCTAGTGGTAATGTGTCCATAGATTTTAAGTATTGAACTGGAACGTACCAGGATTTTTCATTATACTTAAACTCATCTGATTTACACTCGCTTCCGTATAACCAACCAGCGGCTTTATATGGTGTGCCTAGCCAATCTGGTGCAGTACGTCTAGTTCTATGACGCATTCCATCTGTCATTAAGATATATATTAATGAGTCATCATCCCTAGATGTATATCTTAATTTAGGTTGGTCATTAAATGAATAACGAATCTCACCAAGACCAGGAATATCTAACTCACTTTTCCATTTATTAAAATGAGGAGTGAAGGTAGTGTTACCAATCATTCTAGCGAATGCTAGTTCACTACCCGCAGCAACAGCGTGTTGCCACAACTCCCATAGGTCGCCTTCAGAATAATTAACATTGCGAGTAGGGTCACCAAAGTACGGCTTCTGTCTTTGGTATCCCACCTCTACAGCAATAGCCTCTTCCTGTGTGGTCAGAGAATATAATGTTATGATTTCCATGCCACCTTTGGGTACCTAGTTAAATTAATAAAGAAAAAAATGAAATCAAACCTAATAACTCTAGCGATAACTGATGGAACATCAGCATCATCAAACTCCAATAATCCATAGTACTCCATTCCTATACCCCAGCAGTCTAAGGTATTTCTACTTATAGTTATAGTGTAGTTGTTAATATCTTTTTGCATTAGTGATTCTCTGGGATATCATCTACGAACATATACTCAGGGTTGAATGCAATCCAAGTCATGAGACCTCCACCCGCATCGGCTCTGCCGTATCTGTTCTTAACAGGTGCAACTCCCATCGACGTTCCAACAACACCAAGCGTGCATATAAGTGCTGGAAGTTGTGCAACTTTACCTTGGATAGCAGAGCGTGGCTGACATGGTGTCCCAAGAACAGCCTCGCTAGTGTGATGAAGAACAACAACAGCCGAGTTCGTAGCACGTGCAAGGTATTTCAACTCCTTCATGATTGCTCTCATAGAAGCAAACTCTTCACCACCATCTGTGGCTACATCCATTAAGTTATCAACTATGATTAGAGTAGGTGGACAACCCCATAGTTCTTCAAAAGATTGTACCTCTTCATCGATGTCTTGTAATGTTGGTGCTGATTCAAATGACCAAACTATATGGTTACTCTTTGATAGAGTAGCCCTAGTCCAACCAACATCAGATTGCAACATTCCTTCTACATCTGTTTGATTCTTTCCAGAAATCATAGAGGCTAATCTCATAGCCATTGTATGTGCATTAGTATCAGCAGAGATGTAAAGTGTAGGCACCTTCATCTTTAATGCTAGGGCTAATGCGAGTGTGGATTTTCCAACTCCTGGTGCTGCTGCAAACATAGAAACTTCGGAGCGTCGGATGATAATCTTATTTGACTCGAATGCCTTAAAGCAAGATGGTAATGGTTCCCCACCAATACTGGCACGACCAACTGAGCGGATAAGTGTACGCATCCAGGTTCCTTTCTAGTTCCAAAAAAAGATTTGTGCCAGTTTTTTAGTTTACTGGTTTGCATTGGTCAGGTGTTCCTTGAGGTGAAGGACAAGACCAGAATGCATATGGTTTACCACTAGCCTTACTGATTCCCTCTCGCCATATACGGGCTCCGTGTTTGCATACGGGTGACGCTGTACCTGGCGCTGGCGATACCTGGGTTGGAGGCGAGGATACTAATGGCTTTGTGCCGATAGTGGAACTCGTGGTCGATAAAGGGGCAAGTGTGTAAGCACCTACTACCTTCTGTTGCACAGATGAAATCTGTGTAGAGTAATCGCCTATGCCTTCAAGTAGCACAGACAATTCATCCGCAGTATTAGCACGGATATTTATCATATCACCTGATGGTGTCTTATAGGAAACTTGTAGTTTCCAGTCTTCATTTGCCATTGTTATCTCATTTCTTCGAAGTGAATTGACAGTACTCTGTTAATCCACAACGATTGCAGTTGTTTGTATTGGGAATAAATATACCAGCCTTACGTGCCATATCGAAGGAACGAACTAAGTATTCAAGTTTCTCTTCGGTATAATCACTAAGGTCTACCATAGCGGATGTACCTTGTTGTCTTGCCATCCAGTATGCACCATACTTGACATCTACACCTAAGACTTGTTTCAATCCTAGTTTGTAGAAGCCAAGTTGTAAGGTACTAGTTGGGGTTTGTTGTGAAGTCTTGAGGTCAACCACGACCAACTCACCATCGACTTCAAACACTCTATCAAGAACCATCTTCACTGGTACGTCAGCAAAGACTGGAGTTAACCCCAACTCTACGGCGGGTGCGCCTTCAGGAGTGTGCCAAATTTTCCAATTGTGATTAGCCTTGCGCCACTCGATGTATGATTGAACCCATTCAGGTCCAGTCTGTTGCCAGAAATCTACATTCTCTCTGTTAGGAAATGCTTTAGATGTCCTACCACCAACACGAGCAAAGGTTAAATCTTTACCTTCGGCTTCCTTATTCCAAGCATCAGTCCAGAGACTTTGAGCGGTGACCACTTAGTGCCTCCTTAAGAACTGCTTTAGCATGTTGTAAACCAAGAAGTTCAATTTCATCTGTTGTCTTATCGATAAGCGAATTGATGGAGCCCATTGCAACAGCCCAGGTTTCCTTCAACCCATCTTCATATCGCTCACGCATAATGGCTGAGTAAGTTTTGTAGGTCATAGTAGTCGAACCATCTTCGTTAACTATTTCAATCATAGATTCTCCAAGTCCCATGCTTCTGTGGCTGAGTGAAAGGCAGAGCCACCCACTGACCAAACTGATGGTTGTTCAGGTAACTGAAGTAGTCGACCTAAGTAGTACTGATAACCACAGTCGGCGTATGTAGTAAATGCGGAGTATGATATGTGTTCAGGTAGGGTGTATTCCCCAAGTTGTATTGTCATGTCAGATAGTATATACATATCCACAGGATACTGTGGGTACGTAGTTATAATCAGTCGTACCTACATAAAGAATTCAGGTTTGTATAATTGTATATATAATATATAATAATAAGACCCCTTTGGGGTCTATAATATATAATATATAGAGATAGAAAAACACGAGATAGAACGACAAAAGACCCCCCTTCCTAGTATTTCTACTAAGTCGGGGGGGGTTAAATGTCTATAAAGGCCCTTTAAAGGCTAATTAGAGGTATCTATTCGGCTCCTAGACCAAACTCTTTTTCGGTCTTATCTGCCCATTTAGCCAATGGTCCCGCTATGGAACCGATTAGGATTGCGTACTCAGGGGCTAAGTCAGCAGCAAGTGCTAGTCCCATTGTGATTGCTGATGCTAGGACAGCACGAAGGTAAGACTTAACTGCAGCCTTAGTCTTGTCGCTCTTTAGTCTTTCGATTAAGTCTTTCATTTGTTCTCCTTCTTTGGTAGTGGCTTTGTAGAGGCTACCACCTTGTTGAGTGTCGTTGCTTTTCCCAGCCAAGGAAACCAAGGTGATGTATCATTACCGCAGTTATCTTTGATGGAAATATGTATGTGTTTATTATGTTTATTAGAACCAGTATATTCTCTGTCACCCTTTTCGGCTGACCAAATCTTACCCTTGAATATAAGATACTTAACTCGTCCGTCTAGTTTAAGATGTGCGTAGACTTCGTGACAGTTGATATCATTCTCAGGGTCATGAGTCAAGTCTACTGCTAGCCCAGTATTGTGGTCCGAAGTTGGGCTTGCTTTCAGATGAGCAGCAGATGGTAGCAGACCATCGCTTGCTTTCTTGCGCTTCGGTCTTAACGCCGTCGCTTGACGGAGAACAGCAATTGCAGCAGGTGTGGCTCTCTTGGCAACAGTTGTCATTTATTTTTTCCTTATCCATACTTGCCATCCCTTACGTAGGATTTCTATTTCATCTTTATGTTTATTCAACCAGGCATCTATTGCTGGTTTAGGATTCTTATCTGTGCCATCTGGATGGTCCCATTCATAATCATCAAATGCCATAATACCTTTAGACTTAAGCAAGTCCCAAGATAGGTCGGCATCTAATGTTACCGATTCAGGTAGATGGTCACCATCGATGTAGATAAAATCAAACTTAACTTCTCTATGTTCTTTTAACCAGTCACCACTAAATGCTTTATGTGCCTCTACCTTTTTAGCATGTGGTTTTATCTGTTCTTTATATGCTTCTTGTATATCGTCCCAGTCATAGACTGATTCGTGAGGCAGGTTACCACACCAAGGGTCTATGTCTATAAGCAATGATGATGGGTCGGTAAGAATATTCTCTAGTAACCAAGCAGATGCGTTGCCAGTAAAGACACCTATCTGTAGGAACTTAAGATTCTTTTTGTCTTTAAACTCTACTAGTCCTACTTCAAAATCGCTGACCGTGTTGTTGTCATAGAACCATCTCGGAAAATTATCTGCCTTCATCCCCACTACTTTCTACTTTTGTATTAAGATATTGAAAAGGGTATCCACTTTTTGTTCTAGCCTATTGACCTGGTCCTTTATACTTGAGCCAGAATTGGGGCGAAGTTCAGACAGATAGTGTTTAACTAAGTGTCTTACACCCATTGCTAGTGCTCCGATTAAAGTAGTTGCAGCCACAGCAAGTGCAGCCCAGTCGTTAGGCGTCATAGTATTATACCGTTCTGATAGTGATTTCTACAATACCACCAAAGCCAGAGAAGCCTCTATCTGGTGGAGTTGCTCTTGTAAATGCCAATTGTTCTATAACAACTTGGCGTTGTTCTCCTGTTGTAAAGTCTTGCATTGTGACTACGTCACCATCTTCTTCTATATTTTCCAATGCTTGAATTCTAGTAAAGGCTCTGCCTTCATATCCAGTTTGGACATTGTACTTATCTGTCTCAACATCAAAGCAGTATACTGGGAATCTCATAACCTGTTGGCGTGGTGTAGCAATAGTAGCCTTGGATTGATAACCCTTAAACACTGGACCCTTTGTTGTATCGGTAGTATCTCTTGCAAATAAAAATTTAAATGCTACATATTCTTGTGCCGATTCGGGTTGAGATGTAGTTACTTCTACTGGTGGCACCACAGATGTATATGTGATGTGGTCATACTCAGTATTGTTTTTATCTACAGTCTCAAGAGTTAATGAACCGTAATTAAAGTCACCTCTAGCCAGTAAGCGTTTAAAGTTTTTCGGCTCTAATGTTCCATATCGAATGTTACCACTAGTTAGATAGCCAGTAGATGTTAATGTTGCACTTGCTTCAATGTTAATACTACCCACCTTGTTAACCTTACCAACAGGTGATACGGCAGCAGATGCTACGTTAGTATTAACTTTAGCGTAAGTAAATGTAGTAGTAGTTGGTACGCCAGTAACTGTGTACTTGCCATTAAATGTAGCGTCAACACCCTCTACCCATACTTCATCACCAACTGCTAGGCCGTGTGCTGCAGATGTGGTTAAAGTTGCTACGTCAGATGTGAGTGCTTTGTTACTTATTGAGCCAGCATTAACTGCTGTAGTAGCAAATACTAATCGGTCTGTTGTACCAGCAAATGCACAAGTTGTTGTGCTATATCCAGATGTACCGCTAACATATAAGTCATTAGCGTAAGCAAAACGTAAAGTTTCTATCTCATTGCCAAGGTCAATACGGATAACTCCTGGCGCCCCATCTACGCCAGTTGCACACCAGACGAATCTGTCTCGTGCAGCAAAGTCATAGCAAGGCTGTGTTGTTTCCACAATTAGTGGACCATATTGGATGGAGCCGTCTTGGTCTGAGACAACTGCTGCACGGATTCCTTTGTTAGTACCTATCATCATGTAACCTAGGTAGTAATAAATCTTATGGATAATCTCTCCAACTGGCATTTCTGCTGCAGTAATAGCAGTAGTAAGAGTTGGCATAACACCAGAGGTATTAAGAGTAAATTTAAATATGCTTGACTGGGTACCACTATAGCCTGATACATAGATGGCTGGACCAGAAGCGGTAATGCTTGAGAATACAATATCAGTATCACTGTGTGTATATACAGCAGTTGGTAGAGCAGATGCTGATGAAGATATTTCATATATCTTATTGTTGATACACATAACAATACGGTCTTTGACATACTCCATTACTGCATTAGTTACAGTAATACCATTGTCGCTAATCATAAGAGTGTCACCAGCACCAGATACGCCAGTTAATAATTTCTTGTATACACGTAGTCTTGGAGTGCCAGTATTTAAAACATTGGTAATCCAGTAAGCATAGGTGCCATCATCACATATAGCATTAACTGCATAGTCAGCACCTGTTGCATAATCCAAGAAGTGTGTGACTGTCCCATCTTCTGCAATCTTATCTACATCATACTCATCCCATAGTAGAACGCCATTAGTTGTGCCATACTCAATAGAGCGGGCAATCTGAAATGGTCTACCATTGCTCTGTATTGGGCCAGATGTATAGTGTGTAGTAGCAGTGTCTTTAAGTAAGGTTACTTGTCCCTTAGTCCAAACATTAACACCCTTGCTATCTGTAAATCTATGTGCTACTGTTTCACCAGTAGATGGGTCATAGAACTTGATTCCAGTACCACTATGAAATGATGACTGAGAACGAAGCCACCAACCAGCAAGTGATTGCTCACCTGGTTCTGAACCATTATCAAATTGGTCTTTACGAAACGGTGCAGTCTGTCTTAAGTATGGTTTGCTGTCTGATATAGCAAAGAAGAATGGCAAGCCACCAATTGCTACATCGTATGCTTCAGCAGTATTTTGCCATACTGCAGATGAAGATACAATACCTAAGTCAACCGCAATCGCTCTACTAGAACGACCTTCGGTTATATCACGACCAGCCACAGTGCTCCTTTAAATAGTTGTTAAATATCTTTCCAATTACAGGTAAGACAAGCGGTACCATTAGATACTCCATAATAAATATGCTTGCCTATACGGCAACCAAAGTATTTTTGTTTGTATGTTCTAAAGTATTTAGTCAACACTTGGGGTGGATTGTTCCGCTAGATATGCCTGATAATCTGAGTTAGAAGGGTCTAATGGAATAAATGAAATAACATCATTTTCATCCGTTGCTTTTAAGCAAGAAGGTGCTGTTCCAGTTGGTTCAATTAATTCATATTTAATCATTATAACTCCGAACTTGCTGTGTAGTGAAGTCTAGTATATGTGCCAGACCCCATATTTGCTGTGGTATATACGCGACCTATACCATTTTGGCTTCGTACAGTGCTTGCAACAGTCATTGTTGAAGCACCAGCAACAAAAGTTCCAGTCGCTCCAGTTGCTGTGTTATAAATTGTTATTGTTGGCGTTACTCTTTTTGTTACTTTGAATTGAACCACGCCACTTATAAGAGTCAAATCACCCGCGCTGGCGGTACCCCAAATTGCCATATCTTCTTCGGCAGTTCCTAAAGCGGTTGCAATATCATAGGATTTTTCAAAATATCTTTGGCAAGCGGCTAACTCGCCTTGAAGTGTGCCAGTTGCAGTTTGAAAAGTAGTTGCAGTTGAGCCTTGCTCTAATTGCATACCAGTTATCTCGTAATAATCTGCTGCGCCTGCTGTTCCTACTGGAGTATAAACAGTATAGAAAGCAAGTTGAGTAGCAGTTGCGGCAACTGTTCCTGTAAAAGTAAAACGCTGCCAAGTTGCAGTTAATGTAGCGGTACTGTTTATAACACTTGTACTGCCAGTAAATCCACTAAATATATTTTGGTCTGTGCCTGTTCCGCTTGATACATTAACAGTTAAAGCATTTGAAGCCGCTGAAAAGTTAGCACCTTTGCGAGCATAAAAAGAAAAAGTAATTGACTTACCAGCAAAAGGAATAGAGTTTACAGACTCTAAAGTCTGACTTACCCATATTGCGTTTGTTGCACTATCAGCGTTATTGCGTTGCGCTCTAATGCAATATTGAATAAAAGGCAGATTTGTTGTATCGCTAGTTGTTTGACGACTAAAGGTTGAACCTGTTGTATTTCGGTAAGCCTGAAATCTATCAGCGCAAAATGCAGATGTAGTACCTGTTACAGAAGTACCACGCTGCCAGATTTGAGCCGCTCCGTTAATTGCTAAATTTTTACCTGCGTTATTTAATGGTATGTAGGCTAATCCAGTTGCGGTGGCACTATCCGCGACAAGTGTGTCGCCATTATTTCCAACAGTTAAAATAGCAGGTGTATTATCTGCACTTGCTGAAATTAAATCACCCTTAGCATTTACAATAGTAGGGTTAATTGCTGATGCAGAACCTATCTTGCTATCAATCTGTGTCTGGATAGCAGAGGTAACACCATCTACATATCCTAGTTCGGTTGCAGTTACAGCACCTAGTGCGGTACCTGCGTTGGCTAGGTCTCTTGCTTTGGACATTAGTTATCCTCCGTTGGGGTTGTAAAGTTAGTGCCATCCCATACATCGCCAATGCCAGCAAACTTGCCACCGAATTTAGCATTATAAGATGTTTGAATCCAAGTACCACCAAGATTGCAATCATTAGCAAGGAACTGTTGTCCTCTATTTTCTTGAGAGTTGTCTACAACGAGAACTCTAAGTACTTTATTATCTGAATCTATTTCTGCAAAATGTGCCATTATGCGTAATACCTCACAATCACTCTACCGCTTCCTCCAGGTGAACTGGCAAGGGAGTTACCTACACCACCGCCACCACCGCCTACGTTTGTTCCACCTGCACCGCTAGCATTACTAGTAAAAGCACCACCGCCAGTATCAACACTTCCGTAGACACTCCCACCAATAAATCCTCCAGCACCACCTGCACCATATTTTGTTCCAAAGTATGTTGTGCCATTACCACCACTAGTACCAGAGCCAGCACTACCTGAACCTCCGCCACCACCGCTAGTTGCACCGCTAACTTGATTTGAGCCAGCATATCCTTCTACTGGTGTATATCCTCCAGAGTTTCCGCTATATCCATTTGTAAAACTTGCGTTCACGTTACTAGAGCAGCCGCCTCCACCAGAACCGCCAGTACTACCAGCACTAGAACCAGCACCTCTACCTCCACCAGAGGCAGACACAGTAGTAAATCCAGAACCACTAAACGATGAGGCTGTACCTGCTGAGTTACTACCTCCGCCACCAACTGTTGCAGTATAAACAGTTGAAGGGACTACTGTTCTAGTAGCGAAGTAACGAACACCACCACCTCCGCCACCGCCAGTACCAGCACTATCACCAGCGCTAGCACTATTACCACCAGAGCCTCCACCTGCAACTACAAGAAGTTCAATATCAGTAATTCCAGCAGGAGCAGTCCAGGTGCCAGTTGAGTTAAATATTTGTGAAACTAAAGTTCCAGTAGTCTTACTACTTGAAGGAGTACTTGCCGTACCAGTTCCATTTGCATTAATACCAGCAACTGTAAAAGTATATGTTGTTGCTGCGCTTAAACCTGTTACAGTAATAGGAGATGATGACCCTGATGCTGTTACTCCACCAGGTGATGATGTCACAATATAAGATGTTGCAACAGCACCAATGGTACTTGGGGTAAAAGGAACGCTTGCAGTAAGTGCTGCTAAGGTTACGGTTCCAATTGTAGGTGGTGTTGGAGTTGCAACACTAGTATTACCTACTGCTAAAGAGGTAGAATTACCTGTCTTTACACTTTTTACTGTCATTAAGAAATCTCGCTTCCAAATGCTTGAAATGCTAAAGTGGCTGTTGAAGCATATACTGTAACAACATCAGTTGTTGCTAGTGTAAGTCCAAGAGTTAATGTTGTTGTATCAAGAGCACCTACAGTCACATCGTAAGCAACATACATTGCATTAGTCTGTGCTGCACCAGCAGGTCTAACAGAGATACGATATGTAGCACTAGTTCCAGCAAGGTTTGCTACCGTTACAGTAGATACTACTGTTGAAGTACTTGCAGGTACTGTATATAGAGTTGTTGCTGTTGTTGCGCTTGGGTTACTTTGACCAAGCACCTTGTATACTGTTGGCATTTATATTCTCCTTAGTGTTGGTTAAGCACCCATTAGCATAAATGCTGTTGGGGTAGGGTCTGTTGTAATGGCTCCCCAAGAAGTTGTTGAACCATCTGTCGTTAAGTACTTACCAGAGTTTGATGTCTGGCTAGGAAGAGGGTCGTAAACGCCCCATTCCAATCCTGTTGCTGTTGCTGAGTTTGCCTTGAGTACGTATCCGTTTGTACCCAAAGTTAATTTTCCTGGTGTATCTGCAGCAGTTGCTACAAGAATGTCACCTTTAGCGTCAAATAAAGCCTTATCAATTGCTGTTGCTAGGTCAAAGGCTGTAAAGGTAATAATCTCTACAACATCATTAACTGCAAGAGCAGCAAGAGAAGTAAGGCTTGTTCCATTAGATGCTGTGTAATCTGTATCGCGGACAAGGAGTACACCGTTAAGGTATACCTGCTCTTTGCCAGCAATATAGGAAAGTGTTAAGCCGTTAGCATCTGTACCAGATACTGTTGTTTGACCAGCAGTTGCTACGTAGCGATAGCGATAGATTGCAGCAGTTGAGGAAATTGAACCCCAAGCAGAACCTGTCCAAGCAAACATAGTTGCAGATACTGAGTTCCAATATAGAGCACCAGTAATAAGAGCATTGCCATCATTGTCTACAGATGGAGCAGATGACTTAGCACCTAAGTAACGGTCATCAAAGTTATCGTAGGTTGTAGCAGCAGCAGCAGCGGAGGCTGCAGCAGCAGTAGCAGAACCAGCCACAGTATCTACATACGCCTTTGTAGCAGCGTGTAGGTCAACTGTAGGAGCACCTGAAAGAGTAAGAGCACCAGTCATAGTGCTTCCAGCCTTAAGTACGAATGAGTCGTAAACAGTTCCACCTGCTTGGATTGCTGTTGCAATCTCACCAAGAGTATCAAGTGTAGATGGAGCAGAGTTAACTAGGTCTGCAACCTTTGTATCTACATAGAGTTTAGTAGCAGCATCTGCGTTAGATGTAGGTGTAGCAAGAGATGTAATCTTCTGGCTATTAACAGATACTGAGCCAGTAGGCGCAGCCATCTGGTCTAAGCGAGATGTTCTTACCTGTGTATCAAAGTCTGAGACAGTTGCTGCCAGTTGTGTACCTGTGTGGTTAGCACGGGCATATGGGTCAGTAACCATCTTGGCTGCAGTAATAGTTCCATCAGCAATATCTGTTGCTACGATAGTTCCATCTACTAGGTCAGCAGAGGTAATAGTTCCACCAAGGGATAGTTTGCTATAAGCAATACCAGCAGATGCATTTATATCAGCATTTACAATTGTGCCATCGGCAATCATTGCGCTAGTTACTGTGCCAGTATCACCAGCAGTAATAGCAGTTCCAGAAATCTTAGTCTTGTCAATTGCTGCAGAAGCATTGATGTCTGCGTTAACAATTGTTCCATCTGCAATCTTACCAGTTGTGACTGCGCCATCTTGAATCTTGGCTGTAGTTACAGCATCTGTTGCAATCTTAGCAGCAGTTACGGCTGAAGATACTATCTTTCCTTCTGTGATAGATAGGTCATCAATCTTAGTTGTTCCTACTGCGCCAGTAGCAATCTTACCACTTGTAATGGCAGAGTCTGCAATGTCTCCAGTGGCAATTGTAAGGTCAGCAATTTTAGCAGATGTGACAGCGGAATCTGCAATCTTTGCTGTAGTTACATTTGCATCTGTAATCTTTGCAGTAGTTACTGCATTAGCCGCAAGCATTGTAGTTGATACATTGCCTGTGCCAGTTGATAAAGTTACATTTGCAAGGGTTAATCCGTGTGCAGTTGTAGTATTTTCAATGTGGTCGTTAGCCTCTTGAAGGTCACGACCAATAATCATATGGCGAACTACCGCACCAGCAGAGTGACCTACAGCCGTTGAGCCATCTTTACCGCGTTCAATAGTTAGGGTATTCCCCGAAGAATAAGTTTTTACATCTACAATTTCCTCAAGCGCTGTATCTGGGTCGATGACAACTGTATATGTTTCAGTAGATGATGGTGTCTTACCACCCATTAATTGTGAGCCAGAAATTACAGTCATGGTTAAATCGCCTGCTGCAATTGCTGATGCTAGTGTCGTTTGTTGAGAACGAGATGAATATTTGCGTACTGTCATTTATTTACCTATCGGCTGTAGTGGACACGGATTGGGTATTGATTTTGCTGCCTCTGAGTTTCCTCTTGTAGGCGTTGCACGTACAAAGCATAGAGTTGTTTTGTTGCACTCTGTGATGCTCCGTAAGGTCGCTTGCTATCAGTCTCGTCAGCCTGTGGTGATATTTGAGCAGCACGTGCAGGGTCTAGATATGTTAGCAAACGATAAGATGCACCTAGGATTATTACATCTTTGCAAGATTCTGGTAGTCCAGTTTGTGTTGCAAAGTCTTGTCCATTAGTTTCAAATGCTACTGGGTCAGTAGCATATATAACCTTGACAGTTCTTCCTGGTGTAATGTAGTCCCCTATTGTTACAGTCTGTGCTCCTGCACCAAACTCTGTAGTGTCGGCTGCAGAATCCCAAGACCAACGACGTACTGGTCGCCATTCTTTAGATGGTCCAACCTCTTGCCACATTAGGCTTAGGATATTTTGAATATTTAAATTATTGAAAGCATAAGTTGTTTCGGCTGCGTTATAAGTAAATGTTGTACTATTTACAGCAAACACCATAGAACCAGCGGCACGGATAGTATCATTGATTGCTCTTTTAATTGTTGAGCGTGGAAAGATTGGGGATATGGTTACTTTAGAATCAGCATTATGCGTGCTAGCACTAGTACCTAGATATCCTCTTCCATATGGAGATACTGATGCAGTATTGCCTACTCTGTCAAATGTGTCAATCCACATTAACTCTTCACCAATTTCTACTACACCCTTACCAACATTCTCTGTTGAGCCAAGGGCTAGAATTGTAGGTGCCGCAGATGTAGATACTGTAGTAGTAACACTACTTCTTAGATATGTAGTTCTTTCTTGCTGATAAGTATAACCAGATAGATTAGTTGATACTTCATCCATCATATTAGATAAGGTAGTTGTCACGAGGCTATAGTCCTTAATGCGTCAACCGCAGATTTGTTAGTAGTTCCAGCAAGTTCATTACAGATACCATTTAAATCTTTATAAGCAGAAGGTGCTCTGCCAGCGCTTGCCTTTTTATTTAAGGCTCCAATTATTGCTTGACCTGTAGTTCCAGCCCATTTATTAGCAGCACCTTGTTCATCAAGAAATGCTGTTATTGCAGGGTAAGTCCCACCATTTGCTAGGCGATTTAATTCAGCACATAGTGTGCTACCAGCGGTACCTGTTGGCATTGTTTATCCTATCTAGGTGTAATGATTTTTTTATCAGGGGTGATAAGTTTTGACTTAGGCTCTTCTTTAGGTTTACCAAAAAATGCCTTATAATAATGTTCATCAAATGAAAATCGTTTCATATGTGGAGCAGTGGCTCCAGTATGGCAATAGAGCGGAACCTCTGCCTTATCGCATAGTGCAAAGAAGAATATATCTTCGCCTATAAACTTAGTCCCTCTACCCATTTCCATAAACACCTGTCCATCTGGTGCTACGGTTCTTACCTTTTCAACTACGCTGCGGTGCATTAGAATAAATCCAAATCCTGCTGCATCTACCTTAATCAGTTGATTCTCAGGTAGTGGATGTACCCTGGATAATCCAAAGCCACCATCTCCATCATTAACAAAACTAAATACTGTAGGCATTGGAACCATCAAAGGTTCCTCAGGATTGTCTGTAGTAAAATATACTCCAGTAACTAATGGGCGCTCTTTAGCATCCTTATTATCCCACAATAATCTAAACTTTTCTGGACTAATTACTACATCTGAATCTACCCATAGTAGCCATTCATAATCAGTCTTATCATACCAGTAATCAATAACTGTTTGTCGCTGTCTAGCAATTTGGTTTCCTTGGCTACGTAATGATGTAGCAAACTCTACGCCAGACTTTAACATTACATCTGTTACGCCTTGCATAAACTTGCCATCTACCATACCATTGTCACACCATACAACTGCTACAGAATCTTTAGTCCCCTTGGTACTCATATTACCACTTAACCTTGTCCGCCCAGTAGGCTGCACTCATTTTGCCTTTAGCAATATTTTTGCCGTGTCTTGCTTTAAAAGATTTACGTTTTGCTTTCATACGGTCTGATTCACCAGCCTTAGGAGCACCTGCAGTCTTTGCACCTTGCTCACCAAATCTGATAGTCTTTACTTTATCTCCTACCTTAGCCACTACTACGTGTGACTTCTTAGGATGATTAGGAGTACGCTTTGGTTTATTGTAACCAGATACTCCGATTCTTTTTAATACTGAGTCAGCCATTATTTGCCCCTATACTTTGCGGTTTTCTTTGCTATGTTCTTTGGTTGTTTAACGAACTGTTTTCCTTTAGCATTACCAGCGGCCTTAGCCTTATTGGTTGCTGCCTTCTCTGCAGGACTTAATGCTGCCCAAGCAGCCTCAGGTAGATATCTCTTCTTACCTTTAGATGGTTTACCATCAGAGGTTTTCCACTTTTGTTTAGTCCAGTCTTTCAAAGACTTTTGAGATTTAGCAAGTGCCATTATTTGTAGCCTCCGCCTACTTTCTTATACTGAACTGCAAGTAGTTGTGCTTTGCGGGCTGACCATTCTCCAGGGTCTCCACCCTTAGAACCAGCCTTAATCTTCTTGAACAACTTAGCCCTCATCTTAGGCTTAGTATAATTACCAGCAGCATTGACCTTAGACTTTGTTTTCTTTTTCACTTAGTCCCCTTTAATTGTTCTTTTGTCTTAGGGTCAAGGCGCATCTTTTCGCGCCCATCCTTACGAAGAATAACAACTACACCATCTCGCATAATTGATTTATTCCAACCGTCATGACGCTTACGTTGACCCGACGACATTACTTCTTCCTTGACTTACCAGCCTGAGATAGGGCAATAGCAATTGCCTGCTTCTTAGACTTTACCTTCTTCTTAGACTTGCCAACATTAAGTTCGCCAGCCTTGAACTCTTTCATTACCTTAGAGATTTTCTTTTGGGCTTTTGTCTTTTTCATTTTACCATACTCTTTTTTACGCCAGCGGTTGTACGCTTTTCAGGTATACTATTAAACATTCCTGGGTATCTTTGTTCTAGTGCTCTTTTAGCGGCAGCCTCTGCTGCAGCCATACCTTGAGGAGATATTTGTTTTTGAAACTCTTTAATAGCCGCTTGGCCTTTTAATATTTTAGCCTTAGGGTTATTCATGTTACTTCTTCTTACCCATTTTTTTCATAACCATTTTCTTAGCAGCGGCTTTCTTTGCTGCTTTCTTGGCCATAGCCTTACCTTTTGGAGTGTAAGGGAATTCCATTTTTCCTACTTTTGGCATTAGATTTGTCCTATCTCTTTCATTACGGCTGCGGCTTTTGGTGTGATATCTTTCGTCTTAGGCATAGTGTCCGCATTATACGCTTTGCCTAAAATCTCTGATGCTTTGTGCGCTTCTTCTACATGACGCATAGTTGTACCTGCTGGTTGAATACCCTGTGCTCTTGCATCTCGATAAGCCTGCAATTCTGCATTCCATTTTTTATCTGGAATATCTCTTTTAGCATCTCCTGCATTTACTTGAAGATTTATTACCTTACATCCAAAGCATCCTTCGACTTCTACAGGATGGTCTTGCCAGTGATACGCCATATTCGTCCCTTATGCTAGTGTAAAATTAGCCTCTGTTATTCCTAATCCAGATGCAATAAGTGCTGATTTTGTAACGTCATCTACTATATGTTTATGCCCACCTAGATAAAACTCATCATAGTCAGCAACAGATTCATCTAGTGGAAATCTTACTTTAGAGTAAGTTCCGCTATTCTTTACTATACTTATGCCTCTATCCATTTTATAGAAATAAAATAGACGATGCTTACCTATAGGTCCCTCTTCAACAACTGGTGTTGTAAAAATATAATCTGTCATTATTCTCCTTAATGAACTTACTGCCAAGCAGGAAACACGTGTGCTCCCTGCTAAGCCGTCAATCAACTAAGCGATTGATGAACCTGACTCAATACGGAATAGTGCTTCTTCACGGTAACGTGCGAAACCTAGAACTCCGTACCAGCCCATTGGACGATGACGCATCAAGCGGTCAACGACTGGTCCGATAACTACATGTGGCTCTTCGGCAACTGCCTCAGCCAATGCCTGTTGTCCAGCAATAATTGTGCGGTACACCTTTGCAGATGAAGAACCGTCAGTTGCTGTGTACAGACGTGGAGACTCTACGAAGTATGCACCTTCGTATGTTCCAATTTCTCCTGCCCAAATTCGGTCTTGTGAAGAACCGTATTGGTTAGGAAGTAACCATCCTGCTGAACCTGTCTCAGCACGTAGGTCGTGGGATACCTCTGGGTGTACTCCAGCCCAGTATAGTGAACCCTTGCGACCATTAGCCTTGTTAGCACGTAACTTCGCTACAGCCCTACGGATGTTTGCTGAAGATAGTGTTGCGGCTGCTGTTACAGTTGCAGTTGATGTTGCTGTTGAACCTGAGTAGATTACGTTTGAACCGCCACGCAATGTTGTCATTGCTACAGCGTCGATAGAATCTGCTAGGTTGTAAGCGATAATGTTTGCGATTGCAGGGTCAACATCTGCAAGAGAGAATAACTCTAATGCACGTGTTACCAACACTGAGTTACCGTACTCTGCAAGAGTAATGGTTACTGATGTTGGCGTTGACATTGCTACTGCATCTGGGTCAGTTGTTTCTGTTAGAGCAGTTGTTGCTGCTGAAAGGTCAACATAACGTTGTAGAACAACGGTTGAGCCAGGGATTGCTTGACGGGCTGGGCGCTTATCTGCGACTGAACGAATTAGTGGTTCAGAGCGGAGAGCGAATTCTAGAAGACGGTCATACGCCTTCTGTACTAGACCAGCACCACCAGCGGTTCCTCCGAGATTGTCAGAGGCTGTTGATACATATGCCATTCGTCACCTCCAGTGACTAGAAACTATGATTGTTGTTGTTGTGAACGGAGAACATCTAGCAATGCATCCATAGAATCTGCATTGTCTATTCTTGAATTGATTTCTTCCATTCTGTCAGGAGTGAACGCGGCCTGTGTTAGAACATCCTGCTGTCTTAGAGCAGCACGGTCTTGTTCTCCCATCTTAGGCTCATTTTCCTGCACCTGTATTCCAAACAAATCTGCGTTATCATCGAGCCAATTAGAAACTGACTCCTCGTTAACATCATCAATGTCCTTAAGAATTAAGCGTGCAGCCTTAGCGTTTACGCCCTTCTTTTCTAGGACTTCTTTGACAGTTCGCTCACGCTGCACTTTGGATAATCCCTCAAGTTGCTCAGTGAGTTCCTTAATACGCTTCTCGTCGGCTCTCTTGGCTTTACGTAGTTTCTTAATTAAGTCACTACCATCACCAGAAAATCCTTGGTCGGTATCTAGGTCTTCGTCTTCGTCTTCCCAGTAGTTGTTGCTCATAGCAACTATCCACCCTTCTATTCGTTGTTAGTCGCAAGCCTCAAGTCAATTCGGGGAAATTGGTTGGCTCTTGCTCTCGGTCTTATACGCTGCATGGGGCCGATAGGTCCATGTCAGGATTCTATATTTGTCCGCCTAGTCCAGTTGAAAGTGATGCTCTGGATGTTCCAGACCTACCACCAAATGCACTAGTCTCTCTTTCAATAAGCGCTTTACGCTTACGTTGAGCAGATGCCAAAGTATTAAATACTTCTTGTTCTGCTTCTCCTTGGCCGTATCTATCTAATTGATTTCCGTAGATAGAACTTAACTTCTCTGCAGTAGGTAGGATATCCGCAATAGTTGCGTATCCCTTTTGTGCTTCTGCTTGAGTAATACCTTGTGCTGCAAGTTGTTCTGATACAGATACGCCAGCCTCAAGACCTTGTAGTCTTGCTGCTGCACCAATCTCTGCTGCTGCAACTTGACGTTGAATCTTAGGTAATTGCTCATTAGGGTCAAGAACATAGGCAACCATATCAGCACTACCAATACCATAGTAATCACGTAGTGTTCTAGCAATTGCTGGGTCAGCATTCTGAACTCTCTGAACTGCTGTAATTACACGAGTAGATAACTCTGATGGAGACACATCGTTGGAAATGAATTGACGAACATATGTATCGTTATCAAATTGCTTTAATCCATAGGCTCTAAGTGTTTGACGATATGCATCTTCTACGCTTAGGTATTCTGCTGGACTTAAAACTGATAAACCTTTTTTCTGTCTCTCAGCATTGGCAGCAAACCTAGCCTTATACTCATCAGTATTCTGTAACTCTAAAGTAATAGTTGCTTCAGTATATCCTTTACGAGCAAGGTCTAATACTTTGGTTCCAAGTGATGATAATCCATATTGAGCAAATCTATCTGCTATAATCTTACCAACAGACTCACGCTGGGCTGCAACCTTTTCGGCTTCTGCTGCAGCATTTGCTGCTGCTATTACTGCTGCATCTTGAGATGTAGTTTGCGCTGTCTGTGTTGTCGCTGCTGAGTTTGCTGCCGCTTGTGCTGCTGCTAGCGCTGCTTGCGCTGCCGCTAATGCATTTGCATCATTGGCTGCCGCTGCTGCGGCTGCTGCTAATCTTGCTCTTTCTAATTCTTCTAGGGCTAGTCTTAGTTTTTCTTCTGCTTCTTTTCGCAGTCTTTCTTGCTCTGCTAGCAATCTTAAACGCTCAGCCTCTGCATCCGCTGCCGCTCTTCCCGCTGCACTATCTGCTTGACCAAATGGGGTTCCACTAGGTGTTGTAGACGGTGTTACTGGAGCAATACCTGCTGCATTGGAAATTGTTTCAAGTTTGGCTGCACTGACAGTAGAACCAGACGCAAAAGGATTTGCTCCGCCAGTTACTCCACCAGCATAGGTAGAACCTGCAGTCTTAACTGTTGTATTAACAACTGGAATTTTAATTGTTTGTCCAACATTAATTTTATTTAGGTTTGTAATCTGTGGGTTAGCGGCTGCAATAGCAGCAACGCTTACTCCTGCTTTTGCTGCAATACCAGATATTGTTTGACCTGATGTAACCTTAGTTGTACTAGCAATAGGAACTTTAGGTGTTGCCATATTATGCTACTCCATAATCACGAAGGACTTTTAATGATAGCGAATCAACAGTAGCCCTAGCATTGTCTGTTAAATCCCAACGAGGGTCTTGGCGTAACTCTGCTTCAAATTGCCATATAGGTTTAACTGCAGGCTTACCATCTGGACCTATATACTGTAATGCTCTACGGAATGTAGGGTCGTTGTAAGATATAGTATCTGCATCTATTTCTAATATAGTAGCCATAGAGTTTTTATATGCGGATGCAAGTGCATCTACGCTAGTTCCCTTATTAATATCATCTGCAAATACAGGGTATGCACTGGCTGAATCTCTACGAATCTTTTCTTGTATATCAAATATAGTATTTGTTCCAGAAACTAAACCTTGAGACCAGGAGTTTAACGTGGTTGGTGAGTAAGACATACCAAATGATTTGGCATACTCTTCTAGGGTTTGAACTCTACCTAGGGTTTCTCCACCAACAGTACCCTTAAACTTACTTAATGCCTGTAGGTCTATTTGATTATCATCAAGACCTTTATCGTAAGCACCCTGCATTATAGAGTTAAAGGTAGCCTCATCTAGATTAATACCTTTAGTAATTAAACGTCTACGTTGTTCTAACTTAAATGTCTCTAGTCCCTGATTGTAAACGCCAGGTTGTGAGGCTTTTTGTTGTGCTCTATTCTTAGATGTTGTAGTAAGGTTTCTATAATAACTAGTCTTATAGTACTCTAATTCAGCCTGAGTAGTATCTCCTGCTTTGTATAGGTCATAAACCTTTTGAAGTTCTGGGAATGCTCTAATTAAATCGGCAGTAATACCGTATGCTGTTGCTACTGATTCTGCCATATTAGCCCTTCAACTTTCCTAAGAAGTCAGCAAAGCCTAAACTTTGCGCTTCTTCATAGTCTTGTGGTGACTGGGCTTTAACTCTTTCAGTAATCAGAGCCTCTGCTTTTTCCTTACTATAACCAGGTTTGATTTCAGTAATAGTTTTACCGCCCACCTTCTTGGTTGTAGTAACGGTTCCCTTATCAATCATATCCTGGATAGCGGTGTAGAACTCTTTGCTCTCAGCCTGTGTAGCCTTGCGTCCTAATACTCCTTTAAGAGTACCATCAATTAAAGACTGTATTTCTTCGGGTTGGAATAAGTATTTCTGTACTGACACAGATGGACCACCACCACCAAGTATTCCTTGGTCTTTAGCATACCATTGTACATATTGTTCAGGTGTTATCTTTTGTGTGCCACCAGATTGTGAGTAAAATTTACTAGCACCATCAACAGCCATCTCATATAATGCCTGTCCCTTTGCAGGAGATACATCACCAAATCCATTTTTACTTAGGGTAGATAACCATCCTGACTGAACAGCAGGGTCTTCAAAGTATCTCTTCTTTGCATCTGTTACGGTTACTGCACCAGCACCTTCGATTGGAGAAGTTATTTTCTTGCCGCCTCTTTTTAATGTGATAGTTGAGGTTCCGCCTGGAGTATTTAAATATACTTTACCCTTAACGCTAGTAGAACTTCCTCTACTTGACTTTAATACATCTAAAGCCCCGCCTTTTTTCTCGGTCACTATAAGCCCTCCGTAAGGTTATCTTTTTCAAGTATTCTTGTATATACTCTGCTGAATGAAATGTATTCATCTAGTAGTCCACTAGTGAATGTATCCCACATCTCTTTAAGGTCAGCATTGCCAACAGCATCTATAGACTTACTGTCTCTTTCTGCTAGCATTTGGCGAACATATTCTCTACCCTCTAGGTAGTCTGCCATGCCTCGCATATCACTGCGACCTTTAGTTCTAGGGTCATTAACAACTTCATTTGCAAACTTTAAGAAGTTGATTACCTTTTTAGTATTAATCTCACCACGAACCTTAGCCCATGCAGGGTTCTCGTCTTCTAATTGTTGTATAAATATTTCTTTACGTTCTCTTAAATCCTCTGCATCAATACCATTTAGATTAGGCAGGCCTCGTCCTATACGTTCAGCCTCGATAATATCCATACCTTTGTTGTAGGTAATCCATCCCTTTTCAGCCTGAGTAGCAGCAACTGCCTCGTATGGGTCCTGTGATTCACGGAACTTCTTTGTACTTCCTGGCGCAACTGGTGTGTTTCTTTGACTTTGATAAACGCTAGGAGAGAATTCTCCAGCATTAACATCTCCAACAACAAACCATCCATACTCAGGACCCTTTGCAATCAAGTCAGATAGTTCTCTTGAACGTTTTTCCGCATCGATAGTTGCAGCAATACCTGTATTATTCTTAGATAGACTGGTAGAGAATAGGAAGTATTCCTCACCATATGTATCATAGAATTTTTCAGATGCGGTTTGTGGGTCTTCTTCACGTAATCTCTGGAACTCATCAATATAGAATTGATAAGGAGAACGTAAGTTAGTAGCAAAAGGAAGGACTGCTCTAGCACCAACCTCTAGCGCAAGTATTCTTTTGACCTTATCGTCAATCTCTTTAGCGGTTGGTTGAGATGTTCTTAGTCCATTGTCAAACTTATGGTTTTCTTCCATAGCAATAAGGACTGTAAGGTTGCGACGTGTTGGGTCATTCTCATCAAACCTAGCCCATGCTTTACGCAGTGCCTGGTTTTGAATTAATAAATCCTTAGTGAATTCTCCTGGACTTGTACCAGTTGGACCATAAGGCAATATTGTTTTAACTAATGCATTGCGTTCTAAATCAGGTATAGCCCTGATTAATTGAGATGCACCAATTTGAACGAACCATCCTGCGCCTGGATTCCACCAAGCATTACCTTGGAATAATAAGTCAAGGCTTGTTTTAGGAATAGCCAAAGGTCTATCTACTAGACCAAATGAGCCACGCTTTACCCACTCACCAGGAACATTGATGTATGTCTTACCATCTCGTTCCTCTGTTAATCCCATACGGTCTGGAGAGTTGTACACAGTTTGTAACTTACCGAATGCTGATGGGTCATTTACTATAATGCGACCCCATTTTTCAATAACATCTGTGAATGCGCCAAAGAACGGGAATGCATATCTTAGTGTATAGGCAGCATCTACTCTCTCAGATGTATCATAAAGGGAGCGGCGTAATTCTGCTCTTGCCCATTGACGTGCATTAAACTCTAGTTTACGGATATACTCTGGTGGAATTGTATCACCAGGATATGTATCAATTGCATTTCTAATAGTAGAATCCATACGCTTGCGATATAAATCAACAAACATGGGGTGACGAACAAGATTAGATTCTGGCATTTCACCAAAACTCTTATAGAACTTATCTCTTATAGATGAGAAGAATCTAATTGCTTGGTGTGTACCATTAGCAGCGCCAACCTGAGCAGCGTTAACTGCTGGGTAGTTTAGTGTATCTGTACCAAATGCTTTCTTAATATCATCTGGTGTAATCTTACGAGTCTTAGCAATCTCTTTTAAACCAGTTGCAAATGCTGGGAATAACTCATCAATGTTATCCATATTGGCTTCTGCAATAGAACGAGCATCTCTACCCATACCCAGTACTCTAAGGATATCTCTACCCTCTTTGGTCTTTAATAGGAAGTATTCGGCTTCATCAATCAGTTGCTCTCTTGGTTTATCTTGTAGTAAGATTTGTGTAATCTTAGAGTTACGAACCTGGCGGTTTACTACTCTTTCATAAGCCTGTGTCCAGTTAGGGTCATCGCCCTTTATTACTACGAAATCTCCAGTAGATTCAAACACATTGTTTAGTTTGTTTCTACTACTTGATAAGTGTGCATCAACAATTCTTGCAGACTCAGCAATAAACTTGTTCTTAATAAACTCTGCACGTTCAGGTGTGGCACCTAGTGCGTCCTCGTAGGTTATGCCATCTACCTCACGTAGACCTAAACCAAACTTATCTTGTACCTTAATAGTACCATCTAACATACCATCAATCTCTTTAATTTGAGAATCGATTAGGTCTGGGTCATCAGCAAGGTCACGCATTGCGTCTAATTCATCACGGTATGTCTGAAGTTTAACATCATCTGACCAGCGATATATATCATCTAGCGATGCACCAGAGAATCTATTAGTAATTAGTTTTCTACTAGATTCTTTTAACCCAGCAACAATAGCCATTGGCCCAGTTGTGGTAAGAATACGCATGATTCCCTCTGATACGTTACGTACAGGGTAGCCAAGGCGAGCAAGAACCTCAAACTTAATTAAGGAATCTAGACCATCAATAAGGTCTGTTGCTCCAGCCTTACCTTTATAGTATACACCAGCAGCATCTGAGCGACGTGCTCTAGATAAACGGTTTAAAGCGTTATACATAGTGTCAATATCAAGAACTGGCAACTGCTTTACTAGTTGAGTCTCGTTCAATGGTAAAGGAATAATGTATTTTAAGTCTTCAGAACCAAGAATAGGTGTAGCCTTTGAGCCTACTGGTACAACTCTTCCATCTGGTAGAGTTTTTGTAGCACCAGTGTATGCTCTTTCACGAATAATGTTGTGTGCTTTAGCACGTCCACCTGAAAATAAAGACCACGCCTGACGGATATCACTTTCATCAAATCCGAATTGCTTGGCAACTGTATCAAATAATTCTTGTTCAATCTTTTGGAAAGCATTGGCACGTTCTGCTGCATTTGTAGCAGCAACATACTCGTTAAACAATGTATCTTTACGCTGAACTGTAAACGAAGCCTTCTTTAAATCATCTTCTAGACCTTTAATCTGAGTCTTAAGTGATTTAACTTCTGCAGGAGCAAGGGTTTGTGTATTAAGTCTATTTTTAAGAGATGTAATCTGCGTAGTATATGAGAGTTCTTGCTTCTCCGCTATACCACGTACACGACTAAGCAGGTTATCTACAGTTTGAACTGACTGATTATCGGTAAAATCTACCCATCCTCTAGGACGCTTGTAAAAAAATCCAGTAAGAACGCGAATAGGAGCACCTGCTGCGCCAGCACGTAGGTCAATAAACTTCTGGCTTCCAGAAACCGCTTGTCTAAGTTTGGAAACTTGATTAAATTGAGGTACTCTTGTTGGGTCCAGAATAGCCTCAGCATTTAATTTTTGTGTTAACTCGGCTAATTCGTCAGAATAAAGTGCTGCATTCTCAACAGCCTTCTCTAAATCAGGTCCCTTGTTTACTAAGTCAAATGTAAGTTGACCAGTTGCCTTGTCTAGTCCAGCACCAAAATACTTGGCATCAGCAATTTCATCTTCAAGGTTGGCAATCTTTGTAGCAAGGGTACGATTAGTGTCCATTAATCTTTTTGCTGCACCAGCATCGCCCATAGCCATCTTAACAATATCTGCTTTAGCAGCATGACGAAGTGCTATATCTTCAATCTTGTTTGCATCTGCCATAATATCAGCAAATGATGCAGGATTTGCAGACTCACGAATAGCCTTTACTCTGAATAAATCAGCAGCATCCATACCATCTGTTTTAGTAATAAAATCATTAAAGGTTGCTTTTACCTTATTGGCTTTAAATCCAGTCTTCTCCCCAGCCAGGATAGCATTAAGGTCATTTAAACCTTTAACACCGTAGGTAATACCTTTGTAAACCTTAATTGCTTTACCAACTATAATTGTTGGGTCTAGAACAAATCGGGCTACTACATCTGTACCAAATGATGTAAAGCGTCCAACGTTCTGTTCGCGGAATGCTTCTTCTCTTTGTTGTTTACTAAAGATATCAAAGTCATTGGCTGCAAATAATATGTGCTCTTGTAAAAACTTATCAGCACCTGAAAGTTTTCCGAAACTTACTGTCTTTACTAAGCCGCTAAAAGCATCTTCAAAAGTATCTAATGGTCTTCCAACTAATGTACGCATAATAGAGCGACCAGCAGAGATATCTCTTGATTGGTCCCAGGCAGACTTAACATCTCCTAGTGAAAAGTCGCCATCCCAAATAGGATTATTCTTTTCTGGTAGTGTTAAACCAAATGATACAGCCTGTGTTGTAAAGTTGTAAGCCTTCTCAACTTTTTCAAATGCTCTAGAAAAAAATCCTTGTTCTTGAGGCTGTGGTGTTGGAGCAGGAGGTGTACCTGGTTTTTTAAGATACCTATTAAAGGCATTAATAGCCTCTGCTCTATCCTTTGCTGGTATGGATTTACCCATATCCATTGGCAGAGAGTTAACCTCATTAACATTCCAACCAGCATAGTAACTGTTGAATGAACCCATTGTATCAAAGGCAGAAGGATTCTTTGACTTCTGCATATCTTGATATGCTTTTTGTGCCGCTTCTCTATCACTCATAGAAGATTAGCCCTTAGAATTCTCACATAATTACGGAATGCTTGTGATGAATTTGGGCTTTGTGCGGCTGCCTCCAGTGCTGGTAGATAAGATAATAGTCTTTGTTTCTCAACATCATTGTCTTGTTCTTGTGGCATTGTCAAAGCCTCCATGCCTGCACCAGCACCCATTGCTGCTCCATCAGTTACTGGAACATCTGGCATTGTTGATGGCTCAGATAATGGCATAGGGGCAGGAAAAGAATCAATAGGATTCATAATTGGCGCTGGTCTACCTGCAGCCATAGGTGCTGCTTGTTGTTGCGCCATCATTGCTTGCCCTTGTCCGTAAGGCAAACCTGAATAATATTTAGCACCTTGTGTACCAGATTGTCCTGCTCCACCAGTTGCGGAAACGTTGGCAGGATTATTTTGTGGTGCCGTTGGACGAGGTCCTCCGCGATTTTCAGCCATTGTTCCTCCTACTTAGAATATTGTATTTTAGTTATAATTGGACCACTTGAGTATATATCCCAGTTGGTTGCTATTTCAATTGACTTTCTGATAATTTTTTCTGCTTTATAAGCATCATCAGCGCTGCGTACTCTATAAGCCTCCATAGCACCAAGGGCAATATCGCTACCAGAACCAGAATAATAAACGCCACGAACATCACGGTCCCAACTGTAATCCTCAAAAATAGGATAAAGTATACCGCGAATGCCAATAATAAATTGCGAATCGTGCGAAGCATGGTCCCCATCTTCTTTCATATCATAACCTGCATCTATGAATAATTTTCTCATAGATGGTATAAATCTTTTAGTTATGAAGACATCTAAGTCTTCACTTAGTTTAGGTCTAGGTGGTTTCCATCCGAACTGTAATAAATTTGAACCTCTACCAGAACCAGAACCTGCAATCAACACTCCATTGTTTTCAATAATCTTGTGTGTTGCCATTTCAATTGGACGACCAGATTCATCAGATGAACGTGAATCGCTTCCGATAACACACCATCCGTCGCCTTGTATAGCAGCAAGTGTTGTCATGATGTCCCCTTCTGCTGCTATCGTCTACGAATTGTTCTTACACTTGCGTTTGCTGCTCCACCTGAAGTTAAACTAGATAGTAAACTTTGAACGTCTGGTACTCCTTGTTCTTCAACTGGAGGTAGACCTCCTACTGGCGCAGCGGGAGCAGGGGACGGTTGCTCAACCATTGGAGCACCAGCAGGAGGAACTTGTTCTTTAGGCGCAAAGGTTTGTTCTATTGCGTCTTCGATGCTCTGTCCCTTTTGTCGTGACTTAATAACGTTAGCAATCTTTGTAACAATCTCAGAAGGGTCTTGTCCTTGAGTGGCCATTTGCGGAATGGCTTGGGTGTATGCTTGAAGTGAAGAAATAAGAGCATTACGCATATCTTCAATTTCAATTTTCTCTTGCTCTTGGCTAACATTAACATTGAATGGTAACTCTCTCATTGCCATATCCTTAGAGATTAACTTGCCTCCAAGAGCCTGTAACATAAATATTAATCCTTGTGCTGGATTCAAACCAGCAAGCATACCGTAACGAACATCAGCGGAGTAATCTCCCTTAATATCTTTACTTGGCTTGTACTCTAATGCGTAAGGTGAACCAGCATCTACGCCACGAATTGTCTTTTGAATGTCAAATATAGATTCATCAACTTCAAAACAAAGACCAATTACATCTCTAAGTGCTGACGCAAATATTGCTTGGGCTGACTTAACTTGAGTATCGAATGCTCCCATGAGAGCCTGGACGCCTTGGCCTGTGACAATAGATGCATTGACGTTACCTGTTCGTCCCTCTGGATAACGAGCACCAATTCTAAGTTCTTGATTGAGCAAGTTTTGTTCCGTGAACGCACCTTGCGGAATATTGAGTTCGACTCTTCTAACTCCACCTGGAGTATTTGTTCTGATGACTGAGTCTCCGCCGAGTTGTAGTTCCTGAACATCCATTGGAACGACGATAGGAGATTGTACAGATTTTTCTGCAGCCTCCATAGCGAGCATAGCGAAACGATTACGGAGCAACTGAATACCAATAACATCATCAAACTGTCCTCGCATCTCCCCATCAATAGTAGGACGCTTGGCTACTACAACCATCATCTTTCCTATTGGATTCTTTGCACGGGATAAAACTAAATTTTCACGGCTAGGTACATAGACCACAGATTGGTCTTTATCGTAATAACGTACGATATCTGTTAGAGTGTTAGTGTCTTGTTTGAAACCTGAACGACCAAGTAGTTGTACTTCGTATTCAGGGAATTGAGCAACTAACTCTCCAAGAGTTAATGAGTATACCTTAGCAAAGGAGATGCATCGTCCGTAGCGGTCAAACTCAGGATAAGCCATCCGAGGGTTTTCTACGCGGATACGAGGCAACTTCGCTTCATCGTCCAACTCAATAATGAATGGGACGAAACCATATGTTACATAGTAATCTGCTCCAGTATACATAGATACCTGAAGGTCAGAGTTGTTAAAATAATTTGAGGCAATGCGTGTTCTATTGTCAGCAAAGCGACGAGCACGGTCATTGGTTTGTGATGCACTAGAGCAGTTAACTGCAGGTAGTGGTGCCATAACCTCAGATAGGTCACGGGCTACGATATCGATAAAGTTTGCAACTACGTTTGCGTCTACACCTTCAGGGAAGAAATCTGGATAGACTTCGGCAATTTTACCCTGACGCACAGATAGCACATCGCCTGCACGAGCATCACGCTCTGATGCACGGTACTTAAGGGATTCAACCCGTGCTGCAATTTGTTCAATGGTAAGAGCCATTAGTTTCCTTATCCGTAAGTTTCAGCCCATTGCTCAGCAAAGGCATCATCTAAATTGATTGAGTGTCGCATATCCTTTTGACGTCTAGTTGCCCACCTGTTGTTGGCATACTTAGTGGCAAAGGATGTTTGTTGCATTAGTTCACGTACTCGAATGATAGCAAACCATAGGGCCATCACGCAGTCGGTTGGGTTTTTAGTATCTGGCTTCCAAGTAATTAATTGTTGTACCAGAGATTTTAAACCTTCAGAACCTTCATTAGATGGAAGTTCTATTAGGTTGTTATCTTGAAATCTGCCGTCCCGCAGACCGCCAAATAAGGCGGACATAGAGGCCACACCAAATGATGTGTCCCATTTATTCTTACCAGTAAAGTGTGGATTTAACTTACAACCATACTGGGCTAAATACTGAACTAAGTCAGTGTCCATCTGATACGCCTTTTGATGGGCGTTGATTTCAACTCGAAACTCTTGAGGGGAGTATCTTTCTACCCACTCTTCAATTAGAGCACGCTCTTTTTGGGGAGTAGGGTCAACCATGTTTACGCAATCTAAAACATAAACTTTGCCATCACCTCGGTTAAATGTAACCGCTACGAAAGCAGACCTGCCTGATACAGCAGGGTCAAAACCTATAACTGTGTAAGTACCTTCAACGCGGCTTGGATGGCCTGGTGTTCCAGCCTTGAGAGGTCCGCGCTTTCGCATTCCATTGACACATCCTGCGACAACTGTTGGTGGGAAGATTGCGTCTTCGACAACATCTTCTTGTTGGTAGACCATTGCCCATACTGACGGAGCAACCTCAGACCTTCTAGTAAAGAGTGAGGGTCCATCCCACTTTGGATATAATCCTTCTTCATTTGCTTCATCCTGTTCCCCCTCAGCCCTATCCGTCCAAGGCCATAGTGTTTTCCAGTTGGCTGGTTTCTCGTCAAACTCCAGAACCGCTGGTTGGGAGAAGTAAGTGAAGGGAGACTTGCCACCTGTCCATTGGTCGCTATCTCTTATCATCTTATATAAATCTATAGGGGCGACACGGGTTCCTACGATAAGTAGTTTTCCGTGCCGTCCCAGACGGGTGATGACTTCTTTCTGAAGCCATTCAATTTGCTTTTCCCACTCATGAGAGTTTGAGTTCATCACCACATCGTCTAGGATAATCAGGTCGGCGCGAGCACCGTAAATTTGAGACCCGAATCCTAATGCTTGAACCGTAGGGTCCTTTTCGCCAGAGTCGCGTCCAGTACCTAGGTAAATCATATCTGCTGACCAAGTAGGTGAGTCAGCCTTGTATCCGCCGTTAGGTCCAAAGGACATCTGTAACTTAGTCCAGTTTGGGTGGGACATACGGGTCTTGATTGCACTTAAAAATTTTCTAGCCATACCTTGAGTCTTAGAGACAATAATGATTCTCACGTTAGGGTCTACGGCTATGCGATAGGTCACATAGTTGATTGTGATGACTGTGGACTTGGCGTGCTCAGGTGGTACGTTAATTAGAACTCGGTTGCTGGCCGCAGGCTCGTAGGTCATAGATGGATGTAGCCAACGGGGTTCCCGACCTTCGATAAGGTCCACCCAGTCTTTATGGTGGTCGAACAACTTGGTGTCTAAGAATTGCTCGGAGAAATCCTCAAACGAGATATCCTTCAGATTGGCAAGGTCAGCCTTAACACCTTTACCAGCAAGTCTTGATTTATCGGCCTCAGCCTTGAACTCAGGGTCAGACATCGACCACTGGCGGAAGGTAACATCATTACGATTAACAGCCTTCATGGCGTCAGTGATGGTGCTACCCTGGGTCAGAAGTTCCAGGACCTGCTTCTTAGCAGCCTCCTTGGGAATGTCTTGTTTGCCAGGCTTTCGTCCCATGAAGCCTCCTAGTAAAACGGTTATTTAACGGTAAGTCTAAACGGGCAGAACTCTCCCATTATATATATTATATATACTATAAGAGTTGGCGGATAAAGGGAGCCAACTCCCTATATATGGAATTACTATTACATATATAGATAACCTGTTCAAATACAGAAACCGAACAAAGTTCGGTAAAATACTTATAATATGTCCGATTTAGGTATATATACGGGGGGCTATTATATAACAAAAATATTTTATGGGATACTATGTATGCCCCCCGTACCCTAGTTTAATAACCCTACCCTCAAAATATCGACATATCGACATATAGATTTATCGACAATTTAACGCTAGAAGGTATAATCGGGGG
>Ga0247723_1000191_pt1 | contig 39512 bp, 36 predicted proteins | sample MSEWelMarce5H_FC_FD_189079 | JGI IMG/M metagenome (GOLD analysis project Ga0247723, IMG submission 189079) | Subsurface sediment microbial communities from gas well in West Virginia, United States - MSEEL Well Study Marcellus 5H_FC | ecosystem: Environmental > Terrestrial > Deep subsurface >... | reverse complement strand
TAAAAAACAATAAGTATTTTTATATTCTGATTTTAGTTGTACTTTTGTACGTATTATACAAAGTATTTAAAAATGAATAAAATCAAAGAAGACCAGTTAGAGAAGTTAGCATTCCTAAATAGAGAGCTTAGATACTTAAAGGAGTCTATCGCAGACGTAGAGATTAACATCTCTAGATCTAGAGCTCAGTTAGAAAGCGCTGAATTCACTAAGAAAGAATTTATCTCTAAAATAGAAGAGGTAGCAAAAGATTTAAACCAGTTTCAGAAAGAGTTATCTGAAGAATATGGTGACATAACTATTAACTTACAAACAGGAGAATACAAAAATGGCTAAGATTGAAACATACGCACTAGATACAGACATTACAGGTCTTGAAAAACTTTTAGCTTCACAAGCTACAACAAACGAGACTGTGAACATTTTAGTTAGCGCATTAAAGGACTATACACACAAAAACGCATACACAGTGGCGAACCAAGCTGCGAGACTTGCGTTGACAGTTAGTCCTGGTGCTCAAGTATTTCAGGCAGACACTGAGGTATTGTACCTAAAGAAAACATCCGGCTGGGTTGTAATTATATGATTATAAGAAAGATATCCGTAGGCACAGACTACAAGTCCGCGATGAATTACATTGTGGGCCAGACTGTGCTTAACGGCAGCTACGTGATTCATCATATTTCAGGAAATGATGATGGATCATTTGTTGTGTACATTGAGAGAGAGAAGGAAATTGTGACATGGAAGAAGTTCTCCAGCAATATGCCTGTCTCTGTAGAATTTAATATAGAATTTATTTAATATGATATCGCCGTTCTACTTTATTGTAGAACCTGTTGGCGGCAAGAGTTATGACAATGTAAGGGATAATGGCCTTATTGTAAGTTCCTCGAAGGAGGATCATAAAGCTACCAATAGGTTTGCAATCGTTATTAATGTGCCCATGGGCTACAATGGTCCAGTAAAGATAGGAGATACTGTCGTTGTGCATCACAATGTGTTCAGATCCTATTTTGACATGAAGGGCAGAGAGAAGAAGAGCTTCTCTTATATCATCAACAATACATACTATCTAGAGATGGATCAGTTCTATCTATTCAAGAGTGATGGCGGAGAGTGGCAGGCAAACCCTCCATACTGCTTCGTTAGGCCCTTGAAGAAAGAGCAAATATCAGAGCTAAAAGAACTAGGAATAGAGGAGGATCTCGTTGGAGAGATCGCCTACTCAAACTCTTTTGACAAGAAGACGCTCGTATCATTTCAGCCAGACTCTGAGTACGAGTTTAAGGTTGATGGTGAGAAGTTATATCGAATGTTTGACAAAAATATCTGCATACTATTATGACAGCTGAAGAAACAAAACTAGCAATAATAGAGGCCGGAGAGAAGGCCATCAAAGAGCTCATTCGTGTTGCGAAAGAAGACATTCCAATAAAGGACGAGGATGCATTGTCGGCAGACAAACTAAAGAACGCCGCGGCAACTAAGAAGCTAGCCATATTTGATGCGTTTGAGATTCTAAATAGAATTGAGGAAGAGCGCAACATAATCACAGGTAATGTGCAAATCGCCGAGAAGAAAGGCGGATTTGCAGAGAGAAGAGGCAAATAATGCTATATACAATTGAGAAAGATATTGTTAACAAGAAAAGACTTGAGAAGGCAAACGACTCAAGAAAATGGGACTATGGATACAATGAAGAATTCGATATTGTCATTATATCTAAAGATGGAACCCTTGGCGATATATATAATATCAATGGCGTCAAGATAGGCCTACCCAAGTTGTCTGGGGAGGTTGTCAATACCGACAACAGATGGGAGGCTAAGCCATACCCAAAAGAGCTCCAAAGGATCAAGACAATATTTGACTGGGATAGGACCGACAATAATTTTAAGGCCACCTGGGACAGTTATATTGATGAAGAGTTTAACCGGAGGGATAATGGCCTTTGGTTTATGAACAATAAGGTGCCAACGTATATCACGGGCACGCACTACATGTACCTACAGTGGTCAAAGATTGACGTGGGTCTACCTGACTTTCGTGAGAGTAACCGCGTGTTCTTTATATACTGGGAGGCGTGTAGGGCCGACGATAGGTGCTTTGGTATGTGCTACTTAAAGAATCGTCGATCTGGTTTCTCATTTATGAGTAGCGCAGAGATGGTCAATCAGGCAACAATCACTAAAGATGCCAGGTTCGGTATACTATCTAAGACGGGAGACGACGCAAAGAAGATGTTCACGGACAAGGTGGTAAACATATCGATCAACTACCCGTTCTTCTTCAAGCCAATCCAAGACGGTATGGACAAGCCAAAGACGGAGCTAGCCTACAGGGTGCCTGCGTCTAAGTTCACCAGAAAGAGTATTGCTAAAGTTGACGAGGATAGCCTAGAGGGACTTAACACCACAATTGACTGGAAGAACACAGGAGACAATAGCTATGACGGTGAAAAGCTTAGGATGCTCATCCAGGATGAGAGCGGTAAGTGGTTGGCTCCTAATAACATACAAAATAACTGGCGTGTCACAAAGACATGTTTGAGGCTTGGTAGTAGGATTGTCGGCAAGTGCATGATGGGTTCTACATCAAATGCGCTAGATAAAGGTGGATCTAATTTTAAAAAACTATATGAGGACTCTGATCCAAACAAAAGAAATGAGAATGGCCAAACAAAGAGTGGACTATATTCTCTATTCATTCCTATGGAATGGAACTTTGAGGGCTACATTGACGAGTATGGGCATCCTGTACTGACAACACCAAGCAAACCAATTAAGGGTATTGATGGTGGATGGATCAAGATAGGTGTCATTGAGTACTGGAACAATGAGGTAGCAGCAAAGAAGTCTGATCCAGACGACTTAAATGAATTTTACAGACAGTACCCACGCACAGAGTCGCATGCGTTCAGGGACGAGAGTAAGGCGTCACTATTTAACTTAACCAAGATCTACCAACAGATTGACTACAATGAGTCTTTAATAAAGGACCGAGTGTTAACTCGTGGGTATTTTCACTGGAGGGACGGCATAAAGGACTCAGAGGTTATTTGGACACCCGACAGAAAGGGTAGGTTCTTAATCTCGTGGGTGCCCAATGTGAACCTTAGAAATAGGGTCGTAAGAAGAGGGTCCACATTCGCCCCTGGCAATGAACACCTAGGCGCATTTGGCTGTGACCCATATGACATCTCAGGAGTTGTAGGCGGTGGCGGATCTAACGGGTCCTTGCACGGCATGACGAAGTTCAACATGGAAGAGGCTCCGAGTAATGAATTCTTCCTGGAGTATGTTGCCAGGCCACAAACGGCAGAGATATTCTTTGAGGAGGTGTTGATGGCTTGCTTCTTTTATGGTATGCCCGTGCTTGTGGAGAATAACAAACCAAGGCTACTTTATCACTTTAAGAACAGGGGCTATCGTGCGTTTTGTATGAATAGACCCGACAAACACATCAGCAAGCTCTCTAAGACAGAGAAAGAGCTCGGGGGTATACCTAACTCATCTGAGGACGTAAAACAGTCTCACGCGTCCGCTATTGAGACCTACGTTGAGAAACACGTGGGCATGGATATGGAGGGAACGTATAGAGATTCTGATGAGATGGGTTCAATGTATTTTACTAGGACACTTGAGGACTGGGCGAGGTTTGATATTAACAACAGGACAAAATTTGACGCAACAATCAGTAGCGGACTGGCAATCATGGCAAATCAAAAGCATTTGTACGTTCCAGAAAAAAAAGAATCAAAAATAAGCATTAAATTTGCGAGATACCAGAATGAGGGGTATAATAGTAGAATAATCGACAAATGATAGACAAAACAGCATCGGACTTAATAAGCCCAACCACATTCCCAAGTCAGCTAGCGACAGATGCAGAAAAAGCATCCGCTGATTATGGACTTAGGGTAGGTAGAGCAATTTCATATGAGTGGTTCAGGAGAGACACAAATAGCTGTAGGTTCTATAACCAATGGATTGAATTTCATAAGTTAAGATTATACGCTAGAGGGGAGCAGCCTGTTCAAAAGTACAAGGACGAGTTGGCGATTGATGGCGACTTGTCGTACTTGAATCTAAACTGGGAGCCAGTACCTATTATCCCTAAGTTTGTTGATATTGTTGTAAACGGTATGTCAGATAGATTATTCTCTATCAAGGCATTCGCGCAGGATCAATTAGCAACCGACAAGAGATCTTCTTTTAAGGAGACGATTGAGAAAGACATGGTCGCTAAGGATATTCTGAATCAAACGCAAGAGCAATTTGGCATCAATGCATTTAACGTAGATCCACAGTCTTTACCAGAGACAGATAAAGAGCTTGACTTGCACATGCAAATCGAATATAAGCCAGGCATTGAGATCGCGGAAGAAGAAGCGATCAACACAATTCTTGAGCAAAACAGATACATTGAGATAAAAAGAAGGGTAGATTATGACATGACTGTTCTTGGTGTGGGCATGGTGAAGCACAACTTCTTACCAGGCGCCGGCATCAAAGTTGAATACGTTGACCCTGCGTCTGTTGTTTATTCTTACACTGAGTCTCCAACATTTGAGGATTGCTTCTACTTTGGAGAGATTAAGCAGGTGCATATCTCTGAGTTGATTAAGATTGACCCAAATATTACCAAGGAAGATCTTGACAAGATATCAAAGCTAAGTAGCATCTGGTTCACTCAGTACAATGTTATTAGACCTTACAGAAATACTTTATTTGATCGTGACATCGTTACTCTTCTATACTTTAATTATAAAACCGACAAGAGCTTTGTTTTCAAAAAGAAATTCTTAGACAACGGTGGAACAAGGGTAATTAGAAAAGACGACACGTTCAATCCTCCACAGGGAGTTGAAGAAAGATTCGAAAGAATAGAGAAGAGAATTGACGTGTGGTACGAAGGTATTATGGTGTTGGGCTCTAGCTACCTACTTAAGTGGGAGTTGAGCAAGAACATGGTGAGACCTAAGTCAGCGACGCAGTATGCTCTTCCAAACTATGTTGCGATGGCGCCTAGAATGTACAAGGGTGTCATTGAGTCGTTAACAAGACGAATGATCACATTTGCGGATCTAATTCAGATCACTCACTTAAAGCTGCAACAAGTTATTGCTAAAGTTGTGCCGGATGGTGTGTATATTGATGCTGACGGTGTAAATGAGGTTGACCTTGGAAATGGCGCAGCATACAATCCAGAGGACGCGCTTAAGTTATACTTCCAGACTGGTAGTGTAATTGGTCGTTCATACAACCAAGACGGTGAATACAATCAGGGTAAGGTTCCTATTCAGGAGTTGAACTCAAACAGTGGCCAAGGAAAGATCACAGCGTTGATCGACTCTTATAATCACTACTTGAGTATGATCCGTGACGTGACAGGATTAAATGAGGCTAGGGACGGCTCTATGCCAGATCCTAGATCTTTGGTTGGTGTTCAAAAACTAGCTGCATTAAATTCAAATACAGCAACAAGACATATTTTAGATGGTACGTTATTTATTACTAAGAGACTCGCAGAGGCGTTGTCTTGTCGTATATCTGATGTTCTTGAATATTCCGATTTTAAGGATGAACTTATTAATCAAATAGGCAGAATCAATGTTAGTATACTTGAGGACATCAAGGATCTATACCTACATGATTTTGGTATCTTCATTGAGGTATCTCCTGACGAAGAGGAAAAAGCTCAACTAGAAGCTAATATTCAGGCATCACTACAGAGAGATCAAATCTCATTGGAGGATGCGATTGATATTCGTGAGATTAAAAACATTAAGATAGCAAACGAATTGCTTAAACTGAAGCGTAAGAAGAAGCAAAAGCAAGACATGGAGATTGAGCAGCAAAAAATGGAAATGCAAACTCAATCAAATATTCAGTCTTCTCAAGCGGCTGCGCAGTCTAAGATGGAACAGCTACAGGCTGAGTACCAAGGCAAGGCGCAATTGAAGCAAGCTGAGTCTGCGTTTGAAATCGAGAAAATGAAGCAAGAGGCTCAACTTAAGATGAACTTGATGCAGATGGAGTTTGATCTACAAATGCAATTAGAGACAGCGAAGGTTGGCGCAATACAACAAGTTGAGAATAAGAAGGAGGAGGCAAAGGATAAGAGGGTTAAAATGCAAAGTACCTATCAATCTAAGATGATTGATCAGAGAAAGAAGGACACCCCTCCAATTGATTTTGAATCAAACGAAGATTCTCTAGACGGTTTTGATTTGGGGCAGTTTGAGCCACAATAAAAAAATCACTATTTTTGTATCGAAAATTAAATAAAATATGGAATTCAAACAAGTTAAGGCTGTAGAATTCGGTGAAGAAAAATCTGTTCAACAAATCGAACAGGAATTACTGGATAAACACGAGCAAGAAACAAAGCAAGAAATTGCTAACGAAGAAACCCCAATTATAGACCTTCAGGAAAGTAAGGTTGTAGAAAGGGAGATTGAAGAAAATGACGTTCTGTCCTTTATTAAGAATAGATATAATAAAGAGATCAACACCGTGGAGGACTTGTTTCAGGCAAGACAAGAGTCTGAAGAGCTTCCAGAGGATGTATCTTTATTTTTGAAATTCAAGAAGGAAACGGGTCGAGGTATCGATGACTTTGTTAAGGTTAACAGAGACTTTGATAGCGAAGATCCAAATAGATTGCTATTCGAGTACTACAAGCAAAATAACCCTGAACTTGACGACGAGGAAATCTCATTTGAATTAGAAACAAGATTCAAGTATGATGAAGACATCGACGACGAAAGGGATATTAAGAAGAAAAGAATAGCGCACAAGCAAGAGCTTACAAAGGCTAAAAGCTACTTTAATGAGATGAAGGAAAAGTATAAGACACCTCTTGAGTCAAGAGTTGTTAATATTCCGGATGACGAAAAAGAAGCATATAACGCCTTTAAGCAATATGCCCAGAGTGCCAAAGACGCTGAACAAGCACAAATCGAGAGAGCTAAGTACTTCGAGCAAAAAACTAACGAACTATTCTCTAGCGAATTCAAAGGTTTTGGATTCAAGGTTGGAGACAGTGAATTTGTTTACAAGCCAGGAGAAGCTGACGCACTTAAGAAGGATCAGTCTAATTTGACCGAGTTCATCAAGACATTTTTAGATGACAGAGGTTTTATTAAAGATCCAGCTGCTTATCATAGGGCGATTGCGGTTGCAAGAAATCCAGAGTCCTTTGCAAAATACTTCTACGATCAGGGAAAATCTGAGGCGGTAGATTCACTAGCAAGGGAAACGAAGAACATAGATATGAACGCCAGGGTTATGCCAGAGAACTTATCTAAGGGAGGAATGAAGATAACCGCATTGGACAGTAGTCATGGCAATAGATTGATTATAAAAAGCAAAAAATAAAAACAAAAAAAGAAAAACATGGCTGGTTCAGTTCAAGCGAGTCCGGGTTTCGCAATAACCCCCTCATCCGTAAAGGCTACATTGCCTTCAAACTACATTACCAATTTCAACTTCTTAAATCAGTACTTACCTGATACATACGAAGCGGAATTTGAAAGATATGGTAATCGTTCAATTGCATCTTTCTTGCGTATGGTCGGCGCAGAGATGCCAAGTAACTCCGACTTAATCAAATGGGCAGAGCAAGGTCGTTTGCACACTAAGTATAGAGCGTGCTCTATCGCTTATGGTGTAGGTAACGATACAGCTACGCTAACCGTTGCTGATCCAACCATTACTGCTTGTAACTTCAGAGTTGGTCAAACTGTGTTCTTGTCTCACAATACCACATCTAACTCAGACAAAGCAATCATCACAGAGGTAAACGTTGGTGGATCTGCTCCATTGACATTTAAAGTAGCTTACTATGCTCAAAATGGTGGAACTATTCCTGATACTGGCCTTGACGATATTACTGCTTTCGTTTATGGTTCTGAATTCAAAAAAGGTTCTAACGGAATGGTTGGTTCTTTAGAGGGTCAGGATGACATTTTCTCTAATAGCCCAATTATCATCAAAGATAAATACGAAGTATCTGGTTCTGACATGGCTCAAATTGGATGGGTAGAAGTTACTACTGAAAATGGCGCTACAGGATATTTGTGGTACATTAAATCAGAACACGAAACTCGTTTGCGTTTTGACGACTACTTAGAAATGTCTATGGTTGAAGCAGTTCCTGCTGAATCTGGATCTGGAGCAATTGCTGTAACTGGAGATGTAGGAAACAAAGGATCTGAAGGTATGTTCTACGTAATCAACAGTCGTGGTAACGTTTGGGGCGGTGGAAACCCAACTAGCTTAGCTGACTTTGATGCAATCATCCAACGCCTTGACAAGCAAGGTGCTATCCAAGAGAATGCATTGTTTGTTAATCGTCAGTTCTCTTTTGACATTGATGACATGTTGGCTGCTCAAAACAGCTACGGTTCTGGTGGAACAAGCTACGGTTTGTTTGACAACGACGAGAACATGGCATTGAACTTAGGCTTCAAAGGATTCAAGCGTGGATATGAGTTCTACAAAACAGACTGGAAATACCTTAACGACGCTACTTTGCGTGGTGGAATTAACGGTGGTGTTGTAAATGGCGTATTAGTACCAGCTGGTTCTACTACTGTTTATGACCAAGTTTTAGGCAAGAACGCTAAACGTCCATTCTTGCACGTTCGTTATAGAGCTAGCGAAACTGAAGATCGTCGTTACAAAACTTGGATCACTGGTTCTGCTGGTGGTGCAACTACAAGCGACTTGGATGCTATGCAAGTTCACTTCTTATCAGAGAGAGCGTTGTGTACTTTAGGTGCTAACAACTTCTTCTTGTTCAAAAACTAAGAAGTAATCAATAACTTAACAATAGTGGGGTCAAAAGCCCCACTATTTTTTTTATTACTATATTTGCAATGTTAATTTTAATCAAATGAAAAAGAAAGAATTTAAAGACAGAGTATTTTTACTCAGAGACGAAAGCGCACCATTGTGCTTTATGTTGCCTTCAAGGAACACAGCCCGTTACCCACTTCACTATTTTGACGAGACCACTGGCAGTAATAGATCGCTTAGGTATGCCAGAAACCAGAAGTCCCCTTTTGAGGACGAGCAGGATGGAAACTTTATTTTAGAACCAATTGTGTTTGAGGATGGTGTACTAACTGTACCAAAAAACAACCCAGTATTACAGAGATTCATGGAGCTACACCCGGGAAACGGAGATATATTTAGTGAGTTTGATCCAGAAAAAGACGCATCCGAAAGAGTTGAGGATTTGAACTTTAGACTTGACGCTCAATTAGCAGCTAGAGACATGTCAATTGAAGCTGCTGAAGCTGTATTGCGCGTAATGGTTGGTGGAAGAGTTGATAGAATGACGTCAAATGAAATTAGACGAGACATTATGGTCTACGCTAAAAACAACCCTGAAGAGTTCTTGGAGATGCTAGACGATAGTGACTTGCACTTAAGAAACAAGTCAGCTAAATTTATCGAGGCTGGTCTATTGCAGTTTAGAAACAACAGAAGGGATGTGTTCTTCAATCTTCCAAACAACAAGAAGAAAATGATGAGCGTACCTATGGGGGAGGATCCACTATCGGCTTTATCAGCATTCTTAAAGACTGATGAGGGCATCGAGATAGAACAGTCTCTAGAAAAATTGTTGCAATAAAATATTATATTTGTAACCAATTATGGGAAAATTTTTAAAAATTGAGGCTTCAACTACCGGAACGGTTTTGATAGGCCTAGACAACATCGGTTTAGTAGCTAAAGCTTCTGATACTACCGTTACAATTACCTATGCATCTGCAACTGCATCTGCTGATATTTTGACTATTACTCACACAAGTAATGCAACTTTTTCAACAGTTCAAGCAATCATTGATGCAATCGTTACAGCTAACAGAGCTGACAACGCTCCAAATCAATTCGTAGTTCCTGTATTACCTTCAGGCATTACTATTTCAGCGGTTGCTATTGCTTAATTAATTTAGGCACAAAATTTAAGATAGCAGGGCACAGTCCCTGCTATTTTTTTATTATCTTTGCGTTGACATGATTAACAACGTAAGAAATACTGTGATGTTCATCCTAAATAAGGATAACAACGGATATCTTACTCCTGATGAATTTAATGCATTTGCCAGACAAGCTCAATTAGAATTATTTGAAGAATTGTTTTATAACTACAACAAGTGGCTTGCAAAGAGAAACACGGGAGCATCATATAGCGGAAGCGCAGACATACCAAAATTATTATCTGAGATCATAGACAAGTTCTCTACACCATTGAATTTAACATACTCTGCTGGCGAATACCAGTTGCCTACAAATGTATACAGCGTAACCAACATACTATACAATAGCAAGGACGTTGAGAGAGTTGATAAAAACAAATTACCTTATTTATTGTTTTCAAATCACACAGCTCCGAGTGTATACTATCCTGCGTATTCTCAGTCTGGTACCAAAATAACAATATACCCATCGTCTATACAGACAAATGTATCGATGGTTTATAATAGATACCCTGTAGATCCGAAGTGGACATACTACACCGATCCAGTTACACAGGCTCCATTGTTTGACCAGACCGCACCGGACTATAGCGACTTTGAGTTGCCAGAGGTGTGTCAAAATGATTTAATTATAAAAATCCTTAAGTATGCTGGCGTATCTATCAGAGAGCAAGAGATTGTTCAGGTAGCGTCCAACGAGGAGGCAAATAAAAACGCTCAACAATAATGTCAACAGATTTAGAATACTATAGCGATAGCGATCTTTGGGGATCAGGCCAATACATAACACTAGCTGATGTTGTAAATAACTTCATGCTTATGTATGTTGGGCCAGACAAACTAATTGATAACGCACAGAGATACAATGTATTGTTTCACGCAAAGAAAGGCGTGCAAGAGTTGAACTACGACGCAATGAAGAGTGTAAAGGTTCTTGAGCTTAGCGTTGGAGACGACCTTAAATTTATTCTTCCTCCAGACTATGTTGACTACGTGAGAATTTCCATGGAGTCAAATGGTGCGTTGTTCAAGTTGACCGAGAACTCAACGGTTAATTACGCAAAGACATACCTACAAGACAGCAATAAAGAGTTCTTATACGACAGCAATGGCAACGTGATTACCGGAACATCTGAATTGGACATCCAAAGAATAACAAATAGCCCAACAAGCAAGTACTTGCTAGATGGTTGGTACTATGGAAGAGACGGTTGGTTTTATGATGGATACTGGTACTTTAGATACGGCATTGGCGGTAGATTTGGATTAGATACCTCAGAAGCAAACGTCAATCCTAAATTCACGATAGACAAAGCGTCTGGAGTGATCAACTTGTCTTCTGGCATGCAGGATAGGCTTCTTGTTCTAGAGTACATCTCTGACGGCCTTGAGAGCGCAGATCCTTCTGAAGTCAAGGTGCACAAGTTTGCCGAGAGCTTTATTTATGCATACATCAAATGGTGCATGCTGAACAATAGAATAGGTGTGCAAGAATACGTTGTAAGAAGAGCTAGAGAAGAGAAGACAGCATTGTGGAGAAATGCTAAGATAAGATTAAGTAACTTGAAGCCTGGAAGATTATTAATGGCTCTTCGAGGTAGGGATAAGTGGATTAAATAATTATGGAATTAAAAAGAAATTTTTCTTCGGGAGTAATGAACAAAGACCTCGATGAGAGGGTATTGCCTAATGGGCAGTATAGGGATGCTAGAAACATTAGAGTCGGAACATCTGACGGAACGAATGTTGGTTCTGTTCAGAATGTTATGGGGAACACTCAAGCATCCTCTTTAAGAACAGCTGCGGCGAATATGGGGTTCTCTTTGCCGGACTATTGCACGACAATAGGATCATACGTGGACGTTGCAAACAACAATATATACTGGTTCATCACTGGCAATTACAACATGATCGCTAAGTATCATGACAATGGTGACGGTACTGGAGAGACTTTCATATTGCTTGCTGAATTAAAGGGTAGAGTTGGGGAGATTTTAAAATTCAACACCAGCTACCTAATCACGGGCGTAAACCTAGTTGACAACTTATTATTCTGGACGGATAATTTAAACCCCCCAAGAAAGATTAATGTAACTAGAACATACAAGCTAAATGCATTTACGGAAGCTGACATATCGGTGATTGTTGCTCCTCCGTTAAATCCACCTACAATTGTTTTGTCTAACGATGGAACCGATAGTAATAACATTAAGGATAGATTTATAAGATTTGCGTATAGATATAAATATCTAGACAATGAATATAGTGCGCTATCGCCATTTTCTGAGGTTGCGTTCTTTCCGTCTACATATGCATATGACTACGGAACAGGCAGTAACAAGTCAATGGTCAATGCAAATAACTCTGTAGAAATAACATTTGATGCTGGTAGCTCGAACGTAAAAGAGGTCCAGTTAATATTTAAAGATAGCCAATCTCTTAACTGCAACATAGTTGAGAACATTGTTAAGGATGCGGGTTTTACAAATAAGTTTACATTTAAGAACAACAAGGCATACGCCGTGTTGCCGGACGATCAAGTTACTAGATTATTTGACAACGTTCCCCTTAAAGCTAAGGCTCAGGAGTATATCGGCAATAGATTAGCTTATGGAAACTATACGCAGTTTTATAATATTTCTAACTGTCAAGATGTTCCCATTTCAATTAGCCTGAGAGCTGGATTGTCTCCGACAATATCTACAGCTAAAGACAAGAACATTCCAAAGAAAACATGGAAGAGCGGCAGAGACTACGAGGTTGGAATTGCGTATTTAGATGACTACGGTAGAATGACTACTGTATTAACGTCTGACAAGAATACCGTAAATATACCCCTATCTAAGGCAAAGGATAAAAATGACATAAAGGTAACCGTAAATAACTACGCCCCATGTTTTGCGACGAAGTATAGATTCTTTATAAAGCAAAGCAAGACGGAGTATTATAACGTATTTCCTACGCAATACTTTCAATATGGCTTGTATACGTATTTTCTAATACAGAGGGCGGATATTGACAAGGTTCAGAAGGATTCATATATAACAATAAAATCAACACCACTTGGCGCAACTGAGTCTAATTCAATATACAAGATACTTGAGGCAGAGAATAAGGTAAAGAATTTCTTAAACAACGCACCCAATGAACAGCCGGAGGGCTTTTATATAAAGCTAAAGATAGAAGAGGGGTATTTTTCATCTAAATCTGGAACTTTCGAATATGAATATGAGGGATTTGGGTACGCTAGTAACAATGATAAGACTTCAAATGCTTCTCAGCCATACTCGTCTAGAATAGCTATTGTAGAAAAACCAATATTTTATGGAGTAGGGAACTCCACATTATCCGCGCTGAACCAGTTCAATGGGGCTAACGATATGAGGTTCTCTGTAATAGTAGACTTGGGGAATAGGTTTAGTTACAGAATGTTTCCAAATTCTGGATATATACAATCAAAGGTATCTATGAACGCTGAGTTTGTTGGAACCAAGAAGGGAAACTGGTTAAAGGATTCTAGCGGAAATAAGGTTGCATTTATCATGTTTGGCTCCGGCATATCCTACACTCCTGGGGATTCATGGAGGGTTAATTGCAGATCCAAGTCAGGCAGGAATACGTTTGGTGGACCAACGGGCTTTACATATAATTCAGATATTGACGGTGGTTTTGCTGCAATTCCTTATTACAGAAACAGCTCTAACTTATTAGTTGAATTACCTATAAATCCAGGAGCATTAATAAAGATAGATCTATCAGAAAGCCAGGGGGCAGCCGATCAACCGGAACAAATGTTTACATCTTCTGGGAGATATCAAAACATAGAGGAATGGTTTTATGAGGAGCAGATATACAGTTCATTTAAGCAGTACTCAGAAGACGGCAAGAACCATGGATCTGAAAATGTTTTCTTCAGGAAGATAGATTCTAATGGATCACAAAGTCAAGACGGAATTTCTGGTGGAGTGCAAATGCTTATAAAGGGCTACGATATTTATAGTAAAGAGAATACCACATTTTTTGAATGGGAGCTTACAGACAATAAGCCTAGAAATAAAATGGTAGCTCTATTTAAGTTATCGCAACAAGACAATCCAACAATACTTGAAACAATAGGCAAGGATACAGACTCTGATATATTTTATGAATTACCTGGAACATACCCGATTACCACAAGTGGATCGAATAAACTTCATGGAGTAATACCATCTTCTGGAGATATAGCTCAGGTTACAAACTCGGGTGCTGAAATTACATTAAGAGGTTTCAATGCGTTTACATTTGGAAATGGTCTTGAGAGCGCAAGAATAAGGGACGACTTTAATCAGCCAACAATTGGACAAACGCCTAGGGCTAGCTCTTATGTTGAGAACTATGCGCAGAACAAGGCAATTGCCGGCATAACATACTCTCAGATATACCAATCAGAGACAACAACAAATAGATTAAATGAGTTTAACTTATCTAAGGCAAACTTCAAGTTTTTAGATAAAGCATATGGCTCAATTCAAAAGCTATACTCTAGGGATACTGACTTAATATCGTTCCAGGAGAACAAGGTATTTAGGGTTCTTTACGAAAAGAATTTACTCAGCGATGCTGTTGGTGGGGGATCGATAACTTCTATACCAGAGGTACTAGGCATGCCAGTTCCTTTTGTTGGTGAATACGGAATAAGCCTAAACCCAGAGAGCTTTGCTAAATGGGGCGATGATATGTTCTTCACTGACGCTAGAAGAGGCGTAGCTATAAAGCTAGATTCATCTGGAATGATGGAGATATCTTCTCAGGGAATGAGAGACTGGTTCAGGGACTTGTTTTCAGCTGATCCTGAAACTCAGAAGATAGGAGCATACGATCCTTATGATGCTGTCTATGTAATATCTAGCAACACAAAAACGGTCAACCCTTGCTCTGTGTCTGTAAACAGAAATCAATTTTTCCTATCTGGAAGCGCAGGTACCTATGATACATTTATAATTAAGGCGTCTCAAGCATGGGCCCTACAATTAATAGATACAGGTAGCGGCACTGGTTGGGCGACACTGTCTCAAGCCTCTGGCTCGGGTGATGCACTCGTAAAGGTTACATTAACATCGAACGTTGGCGCAGGTGCTCCTAGAAGCTTAAAGATAAGACTATCTGGATGCGGAACGGACATTGACGTAGATCTACAGCAATCATACAAGGCCTTAGTGTCTAAATATGTGGTAGTGGTTGGTGGGTCAGCAACATCTGGCGGAGCTCAGACACAGCAAAGCACCAACTGGACGTCCTCTGGATCTACTGGAGCTGTATACAATAACGTAAACTTGCAGCCAGTGGGAGCGTCATTATTCTCGCAATCTACAGGCGTAGTTGGCCAGGGACCAATTCCTGCGGTTGGAGATACTGTATCCCTAACAGCAACTGGTCAGCCAGCTGACCCTAGTCAAGTAAATATTCAAGCGTTCAACCCTACTCTAGGGAATAAGCTATACAAGTTAGACACAAATACGACATATGATCCAGCAAACATTAACACACTTATCGCAGCAGCTACCGAGGTTTTCCCGGTATTTGACGGAACGAAGTACAATGCAAATTTTGCATACAATGCCTCTGGATCTAATTTCTATCTTATTTGGGACTATAGAAACATTGTAGCGCCAGCTAGCACAGGGTCTTCTGCGTCTAAGGGCAGTCTAAATAAAGACATAGTTACAATTAACTATGGAACCTCAGTTGGCTACACTAAGGTCAAATACAATGCCGGAGTGGGTGCAACAAGATTTCAACTATACGACTTAAACGACAACTTAGTTGATGATAGTGGCTACGTTGGATTAAACAGCTCTGCTAACTACAACGAATTGATTGCACTTGGGGTATCTCCTGACGATATTAATTTAGTGGCTCCTTATGATGGCACCGTTAACAATGGAGTTGGGTACTTGTATCAAATGAGATTGGCAGCTGGCGACACATATCTACATGTAACGTCTCCTATATTGAGCTCTGTTTGGTCTTTCCAATCCTACAATCCTACCTTAAGGTCTACAACGGTAACGCCTAGTGGCTACATCTCTAGCAGCCTAGCTTGTGCAGGCACGCCATCTACAACTGTGTACTATAGCGGAACAGAGACAAAGCCTTCTGTGGGCGATATTATATACAGCGATGCATCTGGGGCCACATTATTCAATGGTGGCAGCTTGTATTACAAGTCTGGATCAGACGCTATTCAAATATCTAGCGAAGGATCGGTATTGACTGTGACTCCTTGCGGATGTAATGAATTGGCTGTGCCTGTTGTTTTGCAAGGAGACTTGTCTTACACAATAGGAGATGAGGTTACCGTAAACATAGCGGCTACAAATAACCCTACGTCATATGAGGTATACACAAGTTGCACTAGTTACACTATTAATGGTGGAACCACAGGTGGAGTTGTTACTGGTCAAGACTGTGACACAATGACATATAAAAATGTTACTGTATCTACGGGAGAGTCCAAGAGCTACTGCTTCATCACTGGCACTGCTTCTGTGGTAACTGGATCTGGCGTATCAATATCTAGCGCAGGCCCTTGTCAAGATGGACTACTTCCTGGCAATCTTAGTATAGATACTACGTCTGGTACATTATCTGGAACCGTCCAAGCGCCAGGCCAATACTCTATTGTCGTGAAAGCTACAAACTGCGTTGGCACAAGTATCGCTAAACAATTTACAATAACTGTTAACAATCAACCAGTTACATACATTAAGATTCAAGTAGACAAGGCTCACCCTCAAGCATCTGCCACTTCGGCATGCTCTATCGCTGTGCCTTCATTCATCAACATGTACTCTAATGGATACACTGTGTTCCCGGTACTAGATGACATTGTTTACGAAGACGAGAACGGAGCTACTCCTTTGGTTGGTGGAAGCCAATGGTACCTAATGAACAATGGACAGTCAATAAAGGTTGACAACAATGGTGTGGTACTTGATGTATACAATTGCGGAACAACTACTACAACCACCACATTGTCTCCTGGCAACTACTACAACGCTACGCTTTGTGGAACAACCCACACCGCTGTATTAGTAGATCCAGCGTCTCAAGTGATAACTATTGGATCTATAAGAAAAACAACTGACGGAAATTGCTGGACTATTAACTCTTCAGCAACTGCTCAACCTAGTAGTTATACCCTTCAAAATCCAGCAACATCTTATGTAAACTGCGTAAGCTGTACGGGAACCACAACGACTACAACTACAACAACCACTACTACAACAGCTCCAGCTTACACGCCATACGACATGGACAACACTGGATACGATACACAATACTTGTCTTGCTCTTCAGGGGTAGATGACACTGTATTCTATCATGACGGATCGAGTGCGTTGCCAGATGTTGGTGACTTCGTGTATACTGACGCTGGTGTTACATTGTTCAATGGATCCAATAAGTGGTATTTTGTTGATGCCGGAGCGACTACATATGCGCTACAGATATCAATAACAGGGCAAGTATTGGTTAAGTACGATTGCTCAACAACCACGACAACTACTACAACTACAACTACGACAACTACAAGTACAACGACAACAACTACAAGTACAACGACAACAACTACAACGCCTCCACCAACAACATCTGTTAGCTTAGCGTATGGCTTAACTAGTGGATCTTCTTGTGGATCTGGAGCCTTCAACACCTACTACTACACAGGATCGTTTGGGGTTAGCGGATCTTTGTATACTGACGCTGGCGGAACTACATTAGCTCCAGCGGGCTGGTACAAGAGGTTTATTGGCGGAGTGTACATTAGCTTCGAGTGGGATGGAACTCAATGGTTAGGCATGGTTGACTGCGCTGGATGAGTTTAATATATCTTTCTGCCCAACCTGCCACGGACTATTATGCCTGGCAGGTTGAGGTTTACTTAAATAACTTCACGACCATGGGCATACCCGAGGAAGACATATACGTCCTTGGGGCCCTAAATGGCGATTTGCCGAACTCATGGAGAAGGTGTGAGAACTTATATCCAAATGTAAATTTCATTTACGTAGAGGACACCAGAATCAATAAGGGCTACGCTCCATCAATACAGCCACACATAATTAAGAAAGTGTGTCACAAATTTCCAGAGAATTGTGACATATTCTATCACGACTGTGACTTCTTATTCACGAGGCCCATGAGCTTTGATACGTATAGATACGATAAGATCTGCTATTTATCCGACACTATAAGTTACATTGGCGCTAAATACATTAAGAGTAAGGGAGAGGATGTATTCTTGAAGATGTGTGAGCTAGCCGGTATTGACCATCATATTGTTGAAGCCAACGAAATGATCAGCGGCGGAGCGCAGAAGCTACTTAAGGGCGTTGATGCTGATTACTGGCAAGAGGTTGAAGACGTTAGCAACGCAATATACTTTGGCCTTGGGGAGCTAAAAGACAAGAAGAAGGATGGCGACCCTTATGGCGTGCAGATATGGTGCGCTAGTATGTGGGCCGAGCTGTGGTGCCTATGGAAGCGAGACATAGAGACCATGGTTGTGCCAGAGTTTGACTTTGCGTGGGCCACGTGTGCAGCTCCTAGGTGGGACCAAGTGAATTTTTACCACAACGCTGGAGCAGTTGACGACAGTACAGGCATGTTTGTAAAGGGCAAGTACATGAACTCAGACCCAATAAGCATGGATATAAAGGGGTTAGATCCAAATAGGTGTTCTTACTTGTACTGGAAGTGGGTTACAAACTCCGCCAAAAAAAGGTTAAATTTGTAGCAATGGCGAATTATACATTAACATATTCAACTCTGATGTCTGGATGGACGTCGTTTCATTCGTATTTCCCCGACTGGATGGTGAATATGAATAACAGCTTCTATACATTCTATAATGGAGAGATATGGAAGCATAACTCAAATCCTTTGCACAACAACTTTTATGGTGTACAATATAACTCATCTGTAAGAACAATTTTTAACGATGCGGCTGACGAGCAAAAAATGTTCAAGACATTGCAGCTAGAGGCGGACGATAGCTGGGGAGCCCAGGTTTTATCTAACTTAGGCTCTGGCAATGTGACCGAAAACAACTTCATTCAAAAGGAGGGAAACTGGTTTGCCTACATCAGAAGAGAGGATAATGATTCGAATACGATGTACTTATCGGCTCAAGGCGTTGGTGCCATACTGTCAATTGCAACCGGAACTGGCTATGTAGACATGAGATTTAACGGCAATGTTGGGTCCAATGTGAATGCAAATATCCCAGGAAGAGACAGCGGAGACATCATATACAGGATAAATAACTCATTATCTTCAAAGCAAAAGATAGGCATGGTATCTACGAGGTCTTATGATCCTGCGTTAGATAGAACAACCATAAGAATCATAGCGCCTCCCGGAGGATCGTTAATTACGCCATTGGTTGAGGACTTTATTTTATCCGTGAAGAATTCTATGTCTGAGTCTTTTGGACTTAGAGGATACTACATGGAGGTGCAACTAGACAATACAAGTACAAGTCAGGTGGAAGTTTTCCAAGTTTCTTCAGAAGTATTTAAAAGTTACCCTTAATTTAGTATCTTTGCATTAATATGAATTTTGATACAAGGACAATCTCCGAGAGCGATTACGAGAACATATTAAAGAAGTGGTGGAAAGACTGGAGATGGGAAGCGCCATCTAGGGATTTCTTGCCTACTAATTTAGATGGGATTATCGTTTCTAAGGACGGTGTAGATATCTGTGCCGGATTCCTGTACAACACAAATTCAAGCATCTCTTGGCTAGAGTTTATCGTTACCAACTTTGAAGTAAAGGACAAGCCATTGAGAAAGGAAGCGCTGAGCTACATGGTTGAGGTACTTAAGGTTTTGTCTGCAATAGATAAGAAGAAGTACATATACACGTCAATAAGGAATCAGTCGCTAATTAAAAACATGAAAGAATTCGGATTCCTAGAGGGTTCAACTGGGTGTACGGAATTAATATTTATAAATAAGTAAAATGGCAGCATTAACATCAACAATTGTCGCTGGAGCTGGAGTTGCACTTAGTGCATATCAGGCATACCAAGGGGCTCAACAACAAGAAGACGCAAACAAAGCTGCGGCAGACATTGCTGCAAAGCAAAGAATGCTTGCGGAGTCAAATAAAGTTTCTGGGGTTCAGGTACCTCAATTGGGTTATGAGTTAGCTCAACAAGCCCAAGCGCAAAGAAGTGCATCTCAACTACAGGCTCTACAGGGCGCTGGTGTTGCAGGTGTTCTTGGTGGTGTGCCAGCTTTGAATCAAGCAGCTACAGCTGAGGACTTGCAGTTGGCCGCATCTTTAGACGCACAAAAAGCTGAGAGAGATCAATTTGTTGCAGCGCAAGAGCAAGCGGCTGAGGCAAGAAGAATTCAGCAACAAAGCGATATGCTTAACAATGAGATGGCTGGTGCGCAAAACGCAAGAGCTATGGGTCAGATGACTGAGCAGGCAGGGTATGCCGGAATGCTAAGTAGCGCAGGTACCGCAGCAAACGAATATATGCAAAGCAGGGCTTTGTACAAGAAAAAGCCAGACACTATAAGCGTTCCTACAGTCAACGACAGCAACTCCGTTTTGACAGCTGGTCAAAATTTATCAGGCACATCCAATCCGGCAACCGATTTAAATGATATACCTGAAAACCCAAGGTCTGGATTTGGAAGCGATCTATATGGATATGGCAATCAATTAAATTCATTTAACTTCCCATCTAGAAAATAATAATTATGGCCGAATATTCAAAATTTGTAGCGCCTGACTTTGCGCCTATTGATTGGGGTAAGATCACCGGAGATATTGTAAGTAAATTAGACAAGACCGAGAAAGAAAGGGAAGATAAAAGAGTTGCTCTAGATAAAGAATACACTGATGTAGTGAAAAAAATTGACTCATTTCAAGGTTCAAGAGCTCCTACGTTTAATCAGTTTATAATGAAATCTGTAGACAAATTAAGAAATCACCTGTATGAGCAAAATCGATTACTAAAACAAGGCATGATAACACCTAGTGAATACAGTTCTCGAGTTTCAACTATATCTGATGGGTGGTCTAGGTTGGCGGATTCAGCTAAAACAAACGATCAGGAATTTGAGCGTGGCATGAAAAGGGTAAATGATGGAACGGCTAGTGGTCAAGAAATATACTTGAGACAGAAGAAATCTGAAATGTTGAATCTTAAGGGAAAGGAAATATTTATATCTCCCAATGATTCGAGAATATTTATTGCTGAAACAAATAAAGATGGTGGCGTAAATAGCGATTCAAATTTGATAGACATACAAACATTTAACGCTGGCCTTAATCAGGATATAGATAAATTAATATTATCTACAGAGGTGGAAAAATACACCAAGACCCTAGGTAAAGAAGCTAGAATGGTTAATGGTAGGTATGTTGCTTCTCAGGAGATAAGAAGGGGTTTTGAGTCAAAAGCTAAACCAAAAATCATAGCATCAATAATGAGCGACCCAAACAAGGCGGCTAGCGTACTTAAGGATAACTCAGAAGAAGATTATACATTTGAAGATGATAAATTATTCTTTACATCTAGAGAAGAAAACATAGAGGCATTATCAAAATTAAAAAAAGAAACCACCGACGAAAAGAAAAAGAAAGAAATACAGTCTGAAATAAATAGGATAGATAACGAACTTAAGCATACTATATTTCTAGAAAGAGATGAAAACTACATATATACACCTGTTCTTTCTGAGTATCAAAAAGGCAAAGCGGAAGGCGTTATTGGCGATATCGTTAAATCTCAATTAGATTACATCACCGAGAAGCCAGAGAGCGTAGGCGGCATGAGTTACTCCGAATCTAGGGACATGCAAAAGGACGCTAAAGAAGCAGAAAAGGCAAATAAAAGGGTTCGGGAGGTTAAGGCAATTACAAACCCGTCTGCAAAACCTTCGCTAAAGAGTGACATAATAAACCAGTTAGCAGACAATACATTCCCTGAGTTTAAGGGGTATGTGGTTACTAACTTTAACTACAATAATGGTAAATATATATTCGACTTAAGAAAGCCTTTGTTTGATAAAGCTGGAAAACCTCTAAGAAAGAAAAACGGAGATAGGGAATATGATTATCATGTTGTAGTTAAGAATCCTGGGGAGGATGTAAACAATGCCGTGAACTCATTCTTGAATCAAAAGAGAGGAACAGGGTACGCATGGCATGACATTAGCCCAGAGTTGGCTGCTGCGCCTACCGGTAATATAGGTTTGAATGCAACTGCAATTTTAAATAAGAATAAATAATGGACGAGAAATACTTACAGTCGCTGCACAGCCAATTAGGCGGAGAGAGCGTTTTTGGAAAATACGAAGACTTCAAAAATCTAATTACTAGAGATCCTAATTACGCTAAAAACTTCTACAATAACTTTGGAAGAGATGTATTAGGAGAGGAGAATGATTTCTATTTATTAGTAAAAAAAAAAGACACTGGGGTGCAACCTTCAATGTCTCAGGCAAAAAGCTCTTCATCGGTTTCAGCAGAAGTGGCGCCAACTGGGCCTTCGGTATCTTCAGCTACAAAAATTAATAAGCCTTCCGCTTACAATAAAAATATTGAATCTTCTGATTGGGCTAAACACCAAGAGATAACAAGGAAGATCCAGAATGCCGCAAATAAGAAGGACTCTGCGGCTGTACTTGCTGCGTCCAAAGAATTAAAGGACCTAAGAAGTAGGTATGGTTCAGCGATGGAGGGCGACAAGAACCTCAGTGAGGACGTCGCTGTCACTCAAAGAATTGTGAGTAGGTATATGCCAGAGATTGACGTTGCGTCATACAGTATGGCTCCAATCAAAAAGCAAGAAACACTTGTTCCTATGCCGAAGACTACAGCTCCAATTCCCACAAAGGAAAGAGCTGCTCAAGAAAACGATCTCAAGAAATTTGAAGAATCACTTGGGTCAAGCATAGATCTTACAGAAGACGACTTGAAGTATATGTTCATTAATGATAACGTGCAGCTAGGCACAAGTGCCGAGGGCCAAGCGAAGGAGTCTGAAAACGAAATTTCGGTAGACGAAGCGTTCTCTGATAATGATGGTCTTTGGAACTCTACTAAAAAATTATATAACAAATTTCTTACTTCAGCGAATGCGTCTTTATATTTTCCTACTGCAAACGTAGGCATGACTAGCGATGCTAAGTCATACTTAATAAAATCAGCTCAAAAATTTGCAGAAGAAAAACCAGATGGATCGGCAACTGAGGATGAGATTTTAGAGAGAGCAAAGCAAATGATGCTTGAAGATTTGAATAAAAAATCAAGAGAAGAATTAATCGAGGATTGGGCCAGAAATGGAGGAAACGATGCACAGAAGCAAGGCATAGCAAATACCCTTGGATCCGTTATTGGTAAAATAAACACAAAAGAAATAGAGTTCAAAAAGAAAGCAATGGACGTAAAGTCTATTGTGTCTGAGATAGAGAAAATAAGAGCTGAAGGAATAAATCCTGAGAATGCCAAAAGATTAAATGAGTTAACAATCACCGGCAATAAAATGATGGTCGATCTTAATGAAAACTATAAATACATAGACAATGACTTAAGAAATTTATCTGACTTTCAAAACGAGCTAGATCTTTTTAAAAGAAACTACTCTACGGTTGTTAAATTGGCAGCTGGACTTGGGTCAGCTACAACTAGTGCCGCCAAGGGATTCTTAGAGGCTAAAAGCGCCGTAGTGTTAGGCGCAAAAAGCTCCCTTGGCCTCAAGATGGATGCTAGCGATGTAGAGACTATCAATACAGCTAATCTACTAGGAGAGTTAACAAAATCTCAACAAGACTACATAGAGAGAGAAAAGTCGATATCTGACATTAAGGATGCAAAATCATTTTTTCGCATATCTGGTCAGGTTTTGGCTCAACAAGCGCCACAGCTAGTTGTTACATATTTAACCGGTGGTTCTGCATTTGGCTTGTCTGCTATGGGTGTATCAGCAGCTGGAAGTAAGTATGCAGAAATAAAGAACGAAGAAGATTACACTCAATCTCAAAAAATATTAGCATCTATTGGAGTTGGTTTATTTGAGGTTATATCTGAAAAAATAGAATCTAACGTAATAAAAAGAGCTCTTCCATCAGCAAGGGTTGCTGCTGCGGCAGCCAATGGCGCAACCCGCCTAGAGTTAGACGCAATGAAGGCCGAATTAAAATCAGGTATCAAGGGGGGCGTTAAATCTACAATTGACAAGATTGGATCGGTTACATTAAATGCAAACCAAGAAGGTGTGTCTGAGGTTATAGCTCAGGTCGGCGGCAACATGGTCGATAAATATGTATTAAATAACAAAAAAGTAGGATTACTCGACGGAGTAGAAGATGCGTATTTAACAGGAGCGATAGTGGGTGGAGCTATTACAGCATCCCCTATAATTGCATCTAAAATTATATCTCCATTTATTCAGGATCCAGACGGAATAATAAGAGCCAATAATAATAGAATCAAGCAGTTAACAGAATCATTAGAAAAGGTAACAAGCCAAGAATCTAAAGATATCATTAATGAATCTATAAATAAAACAAAAAAAGAAAACGAAGCCATCATCAATGGTGGTATTGATGTAATTAGTAAATTAACCCCTGAAGAAATAAGAGAAGGTGTTGCTAATTATGAAGAAATACAAAAAGTAAAAAGTCAATTCCTAGTAATCAAGGGAGACAAAAACTTGACAGATGCTGAAAAGAAATCTGTAATGGCCCCATTGAATGCCAGATATGACGAATTAGTACAAAGAAGACAAGATATAATTAATAAAGCAAATGCCATTCAAGAGCAAGGCTCAGGCAAAGTACCTGTACAGCCAGAAACCGGAACTAGCGAAAAAGTGGAGCAAAGAGTTCCCGAATCAGAACCTCAAGGCACTACCGAACAAGGTCAAGAAGAAAAAGTAACACCAGAATCATATGTTGCTGATTTGCAGGAAACTAAGAATTCAGACCCAGAGCAATATTGGTCAGTAGACCCCGTATCCGAAGAAGCAGCCAAGGACGGAACTGTTATATCTGATACAGATGGTGGCGCTTTAGTGTCCAAAGACGGAGACATAAAGGGGTTATTCAAAAAAGCTACATCTAAAGCAAAAGGCGTGGCTCAAAGATTATTGAATAAAGCGGTAGATGCCGGAGGGATTAAGCTTGATAACTTTGATAATTACCTAAGTCCTATATACAAAAAAGCAGGATTTAGAGTGGTATCTAGACTCCCTTTCAACGAGGAGTACGCACCCGATGGCTGGAATAAAGAAAAACACGGAACACCTGATGTCGTAGCCATGGTTTACGATCCGGATAATAAGTTGAACATTGAGGAAAAAACATTTAATGACTACGATGAAGCAATGGCATACAGAAACTCCTTTGTTGATCAAGCAAGAAAAAACAAAGAAGCCACAGTGGCCAAAGAACAAGGGGCACCGGCAACCACTAAAACTAAACTCGGAAAAAACATTAAAAAAGCAATAGCTAAAGTATTCCCTGATCTTAGCGTATCTGAATTTAAGAACACAAAAGAAATGAAGGACTACGTGGCTAAGAAGTATGGTCAAGAGTTTGCCGAAAACTTTGCGGAGGATGATGCTGCCAGAGCTATTTTTGATAAAGGGAAGATCGTTGAGGTTCTTGTGAATCAAGAGTTATCAGACGAGACAACAATGCCTCATGAGATCTGGCACGGTATCCTGTCTAAAGCGTTCGGAGAGAACGAGACTCTATTTGATAGCTTCAGAAAGTCAATCGACAAGGCGCTTAGGGACAATGGCTACGAAGACATTGCTGATGAACTAGACGCGTTTGCTATCAACCCTGAGTACATTGAGTCGGACACAATGGCTAGTGAGTGGTTGGTTCAGTTTGGAGGAATGTTGGCGTCTGCCAGAATCAACCCATCTAAGATGAACGCAAATCAAAAGAACTTATTAAATCAATTAAAAGATATCATCAATAAGTTTACCAAAGCAATCACGGGTCAAGAAGTGTTTCTAGAAGACGCCACACCTGAGAATATCTTGGACTTTATGACGAGCATCTCTGACTCATTGTCTAGAGGCGAGGATATCAGTGGGTACTTTAAAGGCGGAGAAGGTAAATCGAGTGGCAAGACAACAAAAGCCCAGAAGGCTCATCCATATATACCAAAAGAAGTATTTGAAAAGCTAACCACCGACAAGGATGGCAATATAGTATTCAATCACTATTCTTGGAAAGAGATAGATGAAGTTAGGCCTTCAACTGGCTCCGGTAGTCTTATTACAAGCAAGGAAGAACAACAGGCGTTATCAAGCGTGGGTGGTCTTGCGATGTACTACACTCAGATCGGGCAGAAAGAATCACACGTTGGAAATATCCCTAACACTGTAGTTGTTGACCCATCTAAGGTCTACTACATGAATAAAGATGTTTTGAATTTCTACGATGAGGCTAAGGAACAATTCTTGGACCACATGAATAGAAATAACAACAAGAGAGTTAATTATGCATTTAATCCTAACTATCAAGTTGCTTGGATCACCAAGGTAGCTACAGAGAAAGGATTTGATATGGTCATTGCTAAATGGAGAAATGACTATGACTTTAGAGCTCAAACAAAAAAGACTCTTAAGCCAGAGGCGGAGGTAATTCCTTTAAAGCAAATTGAGGACAATAAAATATCCGTAGGAGATAAGATATTCTTCATGGGTAGAGAAGTTGTATTGACCGATGTTGACGACAATGGCGTTTACTCTTACGAGGGTTCAGGCGTATCTGGAAAGATACCATTGGAGAATGCGATGAAATTTGGCAAGTTTGGACCTATCTATAAGTTATCGTCTAAGCCACAAAAAGCTAGACTTCAAAAAGAAGTTGCCGGCATCATTGAAAAGTCTACAAACAGGGGCGCAACAAAGGAAAAAGCATACGAAAATGCATTAAACTATTTACAGAAAAGCAAATACTACCAAGACGCTGACGACTCAGAAAGAGAAGCGCTCGTAAGAGAGCTTAGATCAGCTATGGGTCTTAAAGAAAAGAGAAACGTATCTGTAGGCAGAATACTTGGAGCTATAAAAGATATTGCCAACATTACGGCAAAAGAATCTACGCTACTTAAAGAACAAATAAAGTTAGAGGGCAAAGCAGCTAAGGCAGCAGCTAAAGAAGTTAATGACCTAAGAAAGGCATTATCATTAGAGGTGTCTGAACTTGCGAAGTCTGGCAAGATCACCACAAAGCAAGCTGCAACAATTATTAAAAGAATTGGCTCTGTCAATCTAAGCAACCCATCAGTTGTTGATGGTTTTGTTGACTACATGACCAAGGTGTTCAATGACGCTGACTACTCTGAGAAGGTAAGAAAGGCGAATGAGAACATTAAAAAGATAAAGAGATTCTACAAAGGCAAAGACGTGCAGGCAACTGTTAACTTAATGGCTAAGAACTTCTTGACAATTGACCCTAAGAAACTGTCAAATATTGACGAGTACTTGGCTATCTCGACAGAGGTTTTGCAGGCTGTCATGCCTACATCTACCCCTGCCGGAGTGAAGATGAGGGTCGCTGCTGATGTTGCAAAGATTAATGACTATATTAATGCAGCCGCAAAAGAGCAGGCTAAAAAGGTAAAGGATGATTTACTTTCTGAGTACCAGTATCTTGTTGACGCAGGCGTAATTGATGACTCAATGAGCTATGATGAGATTGTTGAAATCATTGACTCTATTGAAGATAACGCTGCGCAAGATGTTTTAGATAAGGGCGAAGACGTGAGACAATACATTGTTAAAATGTTTAACTCACTATCATCTATTGGTAAGGAAATCTTGTCTAAAGGCGAAGACCCAGTTACTGGATTGCCAGTCGATTTATCTGACGATCAGAAAGCTGTACTTAAGAAGTTCTTGAATATGGACATCGAAAACATGTCTATCAAGGATGCGAAGCTGGCTCTAGAATATCTGTCTAACTTTATCACAAACGGCATCACAGACGGTATGGCTGGCATAGTAGAAACTTACTCTGGATCAGAAAACTTAAAGACATTCATTAAGACCGGGGCTAAGTTTAGAGATCTTAAATTATTCTTCTCTAAAACAGCAGGAAAGGTTATTCTACAAGAGTTAACAAACTTAAATATTCTATTGAAAATAGCCCTCACTGGACAGGAAAGGTCTTCTGTTTTTAGAACCCTTAGCGGATTCGATGATATTGTTAACGGTAACGCGAATGCTAGAAAGATTGCATCTGTTAAGCTGGATCAATATTACAATAAGTTTAAGGACGTCAAGGATTTCTTTACAGCTGAAAACAATATTGAAAGAGGCGTTCTTGCTTTCTTGGTTAGAACAAATGAATCTTCTGACGAGCTAGAAAGAAGAAAAGGCCTAATAGAGCAAAGCATTGAAAAGATGATGGAAGGCAATGAGCAAGAAGTTGCTAAGGCTAAAATAATAAAAGAAGTATATGAAAGAATTGGCAAGAATGCAAAGACGACTCAGGATGTTTTCGATGCTGCTAAAAAAGAAAACAGAGACGCTGTTAATTGGTGGATTAATAATTGGAATAGTGATTATGATCGCCTTAAAGATGTATCTCTTAACATTTACAACACGGATCTCGGAAAAGATAAAGACTATACTCCGGATGTCTATGGCAAAATAGAAGAGGAAAGCGAAGAGTCCGATCTAGGTAAATCTGCATTCATGATGTCTATTAATGACTACACTGTAAAGAAAAAGACGGGTGTATTAATGGAGGCTAAAAAACCATCAAGGCTTGGGACAAATAGAGTCGTTAGCTTTGATTTTGATACCAATAATGCAAGAGCTTATGAAGCTGCACTGATTGACATTGAGACAGCCGCTCCGATTAGAATGATTGATGGATTTATAAATTCAAAAAATTTCTCTAAGCTAGGAAATTCTGATGACGTTAAAGAAATAAAGGGCAGGATAAATAGATATATAGGAGAAATTAGGGGTAAAAACTTTGTACCAAAATCATCCCTAGATGATGCAAATAAAAAAATAGACAAAATTAGTTCAATAGGTGCTTCGATGGCCTTGGGTGGAGCAACCCAACCATTTAAGCAAACAATTCCAGTAATAATAAATACATTGATAAACAATGGATTCTATTTTGATTTGTTTAGCGGATTCAATAATGAAATAAATAAATTTATCGACAACTCTGGGCTACCCATAGCAAATAGAGGCCTAGAGTCTACGGCATCAATTAAAACAGCTGATAGATACCTAGAGGAAGCATCCAATAGCAAGGGAAGTAAGGTTTTTGATCTTGTAAAAAATGCAGGTGATAAATACCTAGACACATTCCTAAAGAGACCAGACGTATTTGTTGCAAGAGCATCTTTCATATCTTACTACAAAAAAGAATTAAAGAAAAGAGGGGTTGATGTAAATGGCATAGATTGGTCTACGCACAAGATGAATAAATCGGCAGCTCAATACGCGCAGGATATGGTTGATGAGCAGCAAAATGTGTCTGACGCTGCGTTAATGGGTAATCTGATGACATCAAAAGATCCATTAAGGCAAATAATAAAGAAGACGGTATTTACATTTATGTCTTTTGTAATGAATCAAAAAACCAGAATGTACTCCGATATCATCATTCTGAGCTCCAAGCAATCCACAAAGGAGGACAAGAGAAAGGCAGCATGGTCGCTGGCCGCCTTGTCGTCAGAGATGGCCACATTCTCTTTAGTAGGAGGGTTTATATCCGAAATGATAAACTCAGCTGTTTTATCAATCATGGGGGTTGATGAAGATGAGGAACAAAGGGCTAAAAGAAGAAAATCTAGGTACGAGACAGTTGCGACAAATATATCTAAAGACTTCTTGTCTCCATTGCCATTTACAGATGTCGCTGTTGTTTATGCGCTAAATACAGCTCTTGATCAATACTATAAAGCTACAGAGAAGGATGCTGATGATGAAGAAAAGACAGATAGATTTAGATTATTCGAAAAGAAAGAGTCGTCCGAATTTGAAAAATGGGGAGCTGCCGGCATAACAGGGGCAAGATACCTGGAGATGATTGATCTCATGAAGATGGCATACACCGGTGAGTTTGAGCAGGAATTTGTGAAAGGAAAGCCAACGACAAAGTACCTAAGAGACGAGGACAAGAAGACACTATCTGGTCTAAGCTTTGTTCAAATAGGTGCGAATCTTGGACTATTGCCTTCGGAAGCTACGACAATAGTTAGGTCAGCTACCAAGATAGCTAAGAAAAGGGCGAGAAGAGAGGAAGATCACCTAGAGGCTAAGTACTATAAAGAAAGAGGTATACAGTTGCCGGATTACTTAAAATAAGTGAGTAATCCGGGCAACCTGCCCATTCTGTTTGCAGTGCAAGAATCCCTCAATCGCTTTAGGCGATCCGGTGTAGCCGTTTCTACTGTGCCAGCTATCAGTGCCAGATGGGGATCTTAAGCTCTCCACAGTGACGCCAATGTAATCCTTTGATGTCTTGTGGTGAACGTGGTGAGTGTATATGTATCTATGTTTACATATCGCCCAACCTTGAGGATATTCGTGGGCCATCAACAATGGTAGGTCAGCATTCTTTGCGCCATCTCCATGTGTTGTGCCAATTAAATTATTGTAATATCTATAGTATTTTCTGTGAGCAATTGAGCAATCAAATGTGACGTGCTCGCAATTTCTGAACCAGCTTTGAATCACATCTGCCAAGAAAAACCCATTGGTGTAGTCATGGTTTGATGGATTGAAAACAAAGTGAACGTCAGCAATAGAGACAAGCATCTCAATGATGTCAATGTATAATTGCTTAGCTATCAAGAAGTTATCATACCACATCCCATCAGTGTCCTGGGGTGTGCCTGATGTTGTTGTTCTTTTTGGCGTATCAATGTGTAAAATGTCATTGCCGCCAATGAATAGAATCTTGTCGATCTTAAATCCTGAGCATTTATTTACAATACCCTTGACGCCTTCCTTAACTCTAGCAACAGCAATCTGACTATTGTATTCTTCGCCCGTCTCAAATGAACTAGCGAGCTTACCAATGTGTACGTCAGCCGGGTCCACAACAAGAAGGTATCCGGCATCGCCATGGTCAACCCTTTCAATCACAGGGTACGATGGCGAGTGATTTCTCATGTCCTCAATGATTGACTCTTTCAGGTCATCGTATGACAATGAATCATTCTTGCCTACATTAATAGAGAAGTGTTTACCCTTATGCCAGTAATGTTTTACGTTTTCAATTGGAATACCTAGTGTCTCGCATTCCTTGGAAAGCAAGTTGTCTTTTTCTACAACTCTGTAGGATACATTTCTTCTTACTCTACTGAAGGGCTCTTGTGTTACGCCCTCTTCGATTAGCTTTCTTGCGATCTGTGTCGCACTTCTGATCCCCTGGTTAAATAATTCAGTGGCTCTTTCATAATAAGGTCTCATTTGTATAATTGGATTGGATTTCTTTTAATTGTTGCATTAATCTGCTGCATATTGACACGACCTCGTCGTACTCAATATCCATCATGGACTCGTATAATTCAGTAATTGAATTGTTCAACTGATCTATTTCCTCGTTTACGTAGTCCGTATGTTTGTTTTCTCTCATAAATAAAAGGGCTAGTCGCCTAGCCCCATTAACCCAAAATTACACCATGAATCAACACAGATATGCAGTACAAATATAGTGAAGCATATGTGTATTGTGAAATAAACTTATCCACATTACATAAGCGTGAGCTTATATAGTGTTTCATTAACAAGTCCAAGTAGGTCCTGTAGGATGTTTTGTAAGTCTGGTGAGTAGTTGTCCATCTCCGCTTCGATCATCTTGGCGATGCCTTTTAAATGATCTCTAGCTGGCTCTTTCTTTGATGCTGGAATGTCAAGGGGAATTCTGCCATTAGCTCCGAAGTATTTCTCTACGAAAGAGTCAATGTGCCCGAGTAATCCATCATAGTATTCTCCCAATGCCATGTGTTCTGCGAATGATGTTGTGTCTAGGTGAGATAGGTGAATGATGTCTCTAGACTGGAATAGTGTTCCGATAAACTTGTTAGGTGTCATAATGATACAAAGATACTATAATGTTGAATATAATACTCCTTATCGGTAAAAAACCGAGTTAATGTTGGATATATTCCACATTTATACCCTATCGGTAATAAACTCAATAGGTTTATTGAGTACCTATTAGTTTACTGACTTATAATTGCTCAATATAAGCTTGGAGCCTAATATCCCTTAAAAGTGACTTAATAGTATATATTTGTTCCTTATATGGCACTTTATTGTGAAAAAATCACATCAATCAAACTTAAGACCATTTTCATTCATTATCTCATGGAGTTTATCTCTCGTGTCTATTAGTGCCTGATAAGTATCTGCTGATATTGTGTCTGATGCGTACTTAGTCTGAGACCGAAGGTGTTGGTCTAGCTCCCACATACAGAGTGACCACTTACTACCATTTGTAGCAAGATCAAATTCCATTTGATCCTCTGGTAGATTGAATTCTAATGTTGCTTTCATTTTGTTTTTTGTTTCGTTAAGTAATTCTTTTATTAGTGGTGAATGGTATTCCCTCATCGGAGACCCATCCCTATTCAGTAATTCCCTTGTCATTCAAAGCCTTGTCGTTTATGTATTTATAGATGTCAAAAAAGATATCCCTTTCCTCTTTGCTCAAATTAAGCAGCCTGGGTCCAATCGGTCTTATTTCTAAACCCTCTTCTGAGTCATCATCAACAAGAGCAATTACATAACAACTCTCTTCATTTTGAAAGCAAGAACCATTGATTGTGTGGTTGCCCTTTCTGTATGCAAATCCACTATAAGTAGCATCTATTCTTTCGTACCCTTCCGCTTCTAGTCGGGCCTCGGAACCATAGTACGTATTAGGAAGCCACTTAACAATCTCATACTGTGAACCCGTTAAGCGACATTCAATATTATCTATTCTTATTCTTATATTCATCTGGTGGATCCTACAGGACTTGAACCTGTGACCTTCGCATTATGAGTGCGCTGCTCTAACCAACTGAGCTAAGGATCCGTAATAATAATCTTTGTCTGAGATTTTACTGAACATGGTTTACTGTTCACCTGATACTTTGTGCGCACTGGTAGAGCAGGGTCTCTCACTGTACACTTTGGGCCATTCGTTCTTCCTTTGGGTAGCTAGTCCTGGAAGCCAAAGATAGTCTTTCAACGGTGCTTATCCGTCCTCAGTAGATTATTATTTGCTGTCTTTCCAGCAGTCAAGTAAGTTCTCTGGTTTAATTGGACCAGATGCCATATAGGAAGATTACTATTTCTCCGTAGTCAGGACAGGATTGTGAACCTGTATGTTTGGATTCGTTTACGTTGCCTATACCCCTTAGTACATTTCAACTAATGTGATAGGTCGTACCAAACTCTTGTTACCATGCAATAGCGTCTATACTTTTCCGCCACCTGACTATAAATGCCTTTTTGAACGACGTCGAGAAGGCTAACTCTATCTCCTATACGATGAGAGCAGATGTCTTGGGCATTGTTAAGAGGCCGATCTGCGTTTTACGATCCCCTGGCCAACGGGGCTAATGTGTTTATTACTTTAATGCATCAACTATTGCACAAAATAATTTGTCTTTCTTTTGCTGAAATAGAGGCAATTCTTCAAACGGCACTAAGCAAGGATGTGTTTTCTTTTCTGCATCCTTTACTTCTCCATAAATCCAACCATCTTTAATTTTCCCCTCCATCCAAGCGTTGTGCTGAGAATCTTCTTTAGCATCTGAATTTTGTAGGCGAAATTTAACTCCCATAATTGCTGAATCTTGTTGCCATTGTTCTGCTTCAATCCAATCTTTTTGAGTAAAATCATTATTTTCTTCACACCATGCTTTATTTGCTTGATGACAAATTTTAGCTATACCAATCACAATATAGCTGTCCGTTTTTTCCATTGTTGTATTTCCCATATTTTATTTTATTATTTCAAATGTAGCGTTGTGGTGTATGCGAATTTGGTCAGTAGCGTAATGCCTTACTATTCCACTATCACATAACACCACACACCACACATCGTTCTCAAACATGCCGGAGTCGCTGACGTATATTGCATAACCATCTTTATCTCCTTCAACGACTACCGGTATTGGTTTTTTGAACTCTAACATTTATTTTACCTCACAAAGGTATTAACTAATTGGCAAGAAGTCAAGATGTGATTCATAATATCATTATATCTTGATTGATTTTTACTTTCGCATGACATATGGTAGTTATGCATTGTATCCATAATATCCGCAAACATAAGCTTCAATTCAACCGAAGGAGAGTATTCCATAGATGAAATATCTTCCAATGTTAAACCGCATTGCTTTTGAATGTTTGACAATTTGATCTCAGGGGCACAAAATTCATCTAAATCAACCGGCGACTCTTGGCCCACCTCAAACTCCACAGTTTGTTCAATTGATACTTCCTCAACCATGTTAGATTCCTCTAACACAGGAGCTTCTGTTGTTTTCTTTTTTCTCATTGTAATATTAAATAATTTCACAGTTACCTCCACTACATGCTAAGTTGTCAGACATGTTGGTATTGTCGTTCATCTCAACAATATCTGCAACATTTATTCTTTGTAGGCTCTTGTACAGTCTGTGATATTCTTCTTCAGTGATTGTCTCAAAAGGTGTTTGTTGGTATGACCCTAAGTCCTCTGGCATAAATGACAATCCATTAAAGCTGTCCTTGTTCTGCCACATCCACTCGCCAACTGACTCCCACTCGCCATTCTTCACAGTAACTGTCGCACTAACGTTGTGCGTATTGTCACCAGTGATATGGCCCGGCTTGATCCATTTGCCGTGGAAGTTCTTAATCCTATCCAAGAAGTCAATAGCATTCTCAGAGTTTCTTGTAATAGCGCCCTCTGGAGCCATTTGAGGGATAGAGATGACTGATTGCCCAGCTGAGTTTAAGATGTCGTCCTCAAGGAGCTCTGGATGCATAATAGATAGGTATGTATACATCGCCTCGTTCTTGCCAACCCTAACTCTTCTAACGTAATACTTATCGTGCCATGCATGGATGCCTGATGACGTTCCAACAACTAATGATGTTGTGCCAGATGGCTTAACGCATGTCACTCTCGCTGCTCTATTTATATCTAACAGACTAGAAACAACTGCATTAACATTTATAGCTTGCTCTGCTGCGGCCTCAAGATCTAAGCTCTCGACAGCTCCGCTTGCGATACCAGTCATACCAATACCAAGCAATGCTTCTTTCTCGGTTGTCTTTTTCCATTCTGATCTTAAGTAATGGAAGTCAGTGTAAGATGCCTGAAGTGTTCCGATAAACGCAGCGGCAGATGCTCTAGCCATCAAATCGTCCTGGCTCTCAATGTCTGATGCATTGATCTCCACTAAGTTACAGAACTGAAATGGATTTAAGCTAATTTCACAACATGGATTTGTACCTAGATTTACGTTGTTTGTAAAGTAAACGCCAGGCTCTCCACTATTTGAAAGCTCAACCTTCTTCCACAAGTTCAAGAAGTCATCCTTCTTAATAGAGCTTCTATCAATGACTGCGCTATTATTTGCTCGGCCACGTTGAGGGTTTAATTCCCACCAGTCCCCAAACTTGCAAGTAAGCATGTCTTCATCATGTAGATCGAATAAAGAAATCATCGCTGATCTACGAATGCCCCCACTCAACACCGCATTAGCAATGTGACAAAGAATGTCGTGGCACTCCAAAGATGTGAGCTTGTCTCCGTCTTGTTTGCGATCTAAGATGGCCTCAATGTGGGTTAAGCAAATCTTCAATGGCTCAGGCCCAGGAGCTACGCCACCACTAGTGATAAGTCTCTCTCCTTTAGCTCTGATAGACCTGAAGTCAAATGACGGCTTCCAACTACTCAAGCCTAAGTAACTCTTCATCAATGCCTTAACAGCGTCAGCCCACCCTTCGATGTTGTCAGATACTAAATACTTTTTCTTTTTGTCAACCTTTTTAATTGCTGGTAACTTCTCGATGTCGTGTCCCTGAACCGAGTACCCCACGCCTGTGCCAGCAAGCAATAGGAACATTGTCTCGCTGAACGCTTTGTAGTGATCAATTGGCAAGTATGAGCAGTTGAACAATCTAACAGGGTTCACCTCAATAGCTAGTCCGCCAAACTGCAAAGACCTCATAGAAGGCAATACCTTCTTGTCGTACACATACTCATAGGCTTCGCTGATCATGTCCTCAATGTGAGGAAACTTCTTGATGTGCATCGCCTTGTTTCTGTCCACAAGCTCACGCCAAGTCTCGCGTCTATTTAGTTCTGGCAAATACTTTGCATACTTGCTCCAGACAATAATGTCTGAAAGTATTTCGCTTGATATATTAGAACTTTTTGCCATGCTTGTAACCCCTCATGCTGTTGTACTTCATTTTCAACTTGATATGCTTCTCTAGGTCTACATTTAAACCTCCACACAAATCAAACAATCTAATTGCGACGTCAGCAATCTCATCTTCAAAAGAAGACTTAACGTACTTCTCGAAGCCATCCTTCCAAGCTCCCTCAAGTAAGAAGAACTCTTCGTCAATCTCATCTAGGTGCAAGTCTTTTAAGAGTGTGTCAGCAACTTTCTCGTTTGCGAAGTGATCTTTTCTAAGAGCCTCCAAGGCCTCAGCTAATTCGCTAACAATAAGCATTAATAATTCTGGTTTGTTTCTTGGGTCATCCCAAAAACCTTTGTCTCTAGCCATCTCGTGGGCTTCTCTAATCATTTTTTCCATAGTGTACTTCTGTTTTAAATCCTTTTTCTTTTAATTCTTTTATTCTGTATTCTTGAAGCGGTGATAACTTACCGTCTGCTCTTTTAACCTCGCAGAAGAGTATGCCTTTTTCAGGATGCAGCGCTAGTAAATCCGGGATTCCGTTTTTGTTTGTCTTGATTAACTTCAATACGTAATATCCCTCGGCCTCTAACTCTTTGATCCTCTTTGTTTGTACCTTTTGTTCGGTTAACATGGGTCTACAAAGTTATAAAAAGTGCATGAATTTTTCCAAATTTACTTATCAACAATGTACTCCTTTTTAAAGTGTGACAATGTGTAATTCTTTTTCTTATTCACGACCTTGTATATCTTTTCTTCTATGCCGCCAACAGAGAACACCCAATATATTTTATTAAATGCCCTGCCCTTTGTTGTCATTCTATCCCTTGCTTGCCAGTAGCTTGTCGCACTGAAGTCAATGTTGTAGAACACAATGTGATCAGCTGCACTAAGGTTGATACCCTCTCTACCTGACACAATTTGAACCGCAAAGTTTTTACATGATCCATTCTGAAATGTAGCAAGGTCCGTCGTCACATCATCGCCAAACACTGATACTATAGCGTCAAGCTCTGCCTTGAACTTATAAAATATTGCTATTCTTTTTCCAGCAAATCTATCTTTAATTACATCAGCCTTGAATTTGGATAATATCATAGAGTTTTTTGACTCAAATATTATTGTGCCTGAGTTAATCTGATGTAGCTTCTGCATCATCTTAGCGCCGGTGTCGGCCAATATAACCTCTGTTGATCCCTCAATGACCTTATCTCTAATGAGCTCATTTGATAGCTTTGTTATTACGTCAGGCATGCCTACCCATATAATCTCCTCCTCAACATTTGACTCAAATCCTGCCTGCTGCTGCGTGAAGCTTATAGTAAAAGGCTTGAGTGCAACACTTATCATGTCGCTATTACCTCGTGAATAGTCATTAATTAGCATGCCCCCAATCTTCCTTTGCTTAATATTAACAAAGTCTTTTGCCCACTTATAAAAGTTTACGTGGATTGAGAATGGTGAATGAGCTCCGAGCACCCACATTTGATGGTACATCTGCGAATATGACTCAGGAGATGGGGTGCCTGACAGGAACACAACCTTGCAGTTGTTTCTGTCAATCAAATCCCTCACGTCCTTGGCTCTTTTACTTGGCTTAGGAAAGGCCCCAAAGCAATGAGCCTCATCAAGTATTACAATATCAAATCTTGACGCAATAATCTTATGTAGGCTCTCATAGTTTGTAACACCTAATCTATATGGTGGTGACAACTTATTATAGTCATCCGTTATAGATCCTATAGCCTTCTTCTTAGTGACGAATAGAACGCTATCTACTCCGCATTGCGACGCTATCTGTAGAGATGTGAGTGTTTTACCTGTTCGAACCTCTAGTGCCAAATATACAAACTTACTTGACTTAAGTATTGAGGTGGCCTGATCAGCTATTGTCTTTTGGTAGTCTCTTAGTTGTATCATAGTATGCGCTTAGTGATTCGTCATATGAAAACACTTTAAGACAATGACCACATATCAAGGCCTCTCCATCCTCCGTAGATTCAGCGTTAATTTCTTCTGGTTTCGCCAAGGCCTTACACCCATCGCACATGCAATTGCTAATCTTTTTGCAGTGCGGACACATGTACGATGCTCTCATTTTTTACCTCCTTTGATTTCATAAAGCATCCATTTTGCACCACGCACAAATGAGTATTGTTTTGAATTCAATCCTTCGTTATTTCCTGCTTCCCAAATCTCCTCATCACTTGGTAGTTCAACTGAAGGAGCTGCTAGTATTAAAAAGTCAGCAGTCAATCCTGTATACTGGCTTTTTTCAATCATTGCTTTTACCTGTTCTTCTGTGTATAGTTTCATTTGTTACCTCCGTATGTTTCAATAAAAAATGTTTCAAAATCATAATAATCGTCACAATCCATATATCCTTTTGAGTAAGTTTGTTTATGTTGCTCCCTTTCCATTTCTTTGGCTTGTTTAAGCAAGGCGTACCAAGTGAATTTATCCTTTGGGATATCCCATAACTGATGAAATAATTTTTCTACTGCTGTTTCGTTCATAATTTTGATTCTGGTGTTTTAAAACTTTGTTTAACTTGTTTTGAAATTGGTATTGGCTCTCCATAATCATCGATCCTTACAAACGTCATGCATGTCTGTAGTATCGTAGTCTCCTCTCGGCTAAATACATTGTAAGCCCTGGCATCTACTCTAAATGTGGCTGATGTGGTGCCGACCGCAATCATCTCTGCGTATATCTTAACCGACTGCTTTTCTTTGGCAGGCTTTTTAAATACACACTGATCTAAAGAGATCGTCACCATGTTCTGACTGTGACACTTCTCCATGGCGTATGCAGCCAACGCTGCATCTAGCCATTCAAGTAATCTTCCTCCAAAAAGGTTTCCGTGAAAACCTATGTCCAGTTTCTTCACTGGATGCGTTACTAATAAATCCATATCTTAAAAATCAAATTCTTCTTGTTTAAATTCTTTTTCAACTAATGTAAATTCTATCCATCTCCCCCTTCCATCTCGGCCACTACTTGCCGGCACACCTGTGGAGTATATCCCAAATGCATCGAGCCATGCGTAAAACTTATTCAGCGTGATTGACATCTTTGCCCGAGGACCAAAGTCAGGGT